>PPYE01433412.1_pt1 | contig 13495 bp, 5 predicted proteins | sample 1559881 | NCBI WGS metagenome assembly PPYE01 (sample SAMN08240022, study PRJNA423297) | Human gut metagenome, whole genome shotgun sequencing project.
GGTCCCTCCGCGTAAGTTGGGTGGAAACAAGTAAAACTTTATCCATGACCGGACGGGACAAGCCGCGGTCCTGGTCCCCACCGGGACGTAGCGGCCCCGCGCTTGGGTTTGAGAGAGACAAGTAAAGTTTTCGCAGTACGTCCGCCCTTTGGCACAAGCGACGGCGGTGTTTCACAGCTCAGTGCCTCCGCGCCCTTGCCTCGCCCAAAGCCCGGCAAAAAAACACAAAACCCCTCATTTTCAAAAATCCAGCCACTAAAAAAGACGTCGGGACAGCTGCCCGGCGTCTTTTTTGCGCGTTATCCCCTTCAATGGCCCGCGGGCTTGCGGGAAAGCTGGTCCTTTTCGTCGGTCAGGTCCGCGTGGACCAGGCGCGCCAGCACCACCCCCAGGGGGATCAGGTTCAGCCAGATGGCCTTGGCGGAGAGCAGCGTGCCCGCAAAGGCGGAAGCCGCGCCTCCCAAAAAGAAGCACCCCAGCATGCCCAGGAAGAACAGGGCCCGGCGCAGGCCCTCCCGGTCGCCTTTGCGCACCGCCTTGGCAAAACCAATGCCCACCTGCCGCAGCTGGTTGGTGCAGAAGGTGGTGGCCATAGGGATGCCCTCCGCCTGGCGGAAGGTATTGTACTGCATAGAGGCGATGAAATTCACCAGCACCTGCACCAAGTGGTGGGGCCAAGATAAAGGGATGAACCCAACCGCAAACAGCGCCAGGCATTCAAAGGCCACCAAGTAGGTATCCCACCGGAGGAAGCCCAAACGCCGCACCGGCGAGGGCAGGATCTCCGATAGGAAGGCCCCGGCCAGGTAAGCCGAAATCGGGATGAGGTAATAGGCCCCCTCTCCCCAGCGGCCCTGGCCTAAGGCAATCGCCATCAGCACCACATTGGCGGTTTGGGCGTTGCAGAACACCCCGCCCCGCAGGGTGAAGGTGTAGGCGCCCATCATCCCGGCGCTGAGGGTAAGCAGGGCGAACACGCTGCGGCGCTCGCAGACCAAATATTTCTTTTCTGCCATAGTCATCCCCCATTTCATTCTATAGAGGGATGATACCATGTTTTTTAACGGGATGCAAGCAATCCCAAAGGGAAAGGCTCCCTTGCGGGAGCCTTTCCTGTGTGCGCTATGTTCTTTTTATTTGGCCACGTTCTGGTCGAAGTTTGCCATGATGCTGGCCGCCTGGGCGCGGATAGTGCTGCCCTTGGGGTCGATGGTGCCGTTCTCATGGCCGTTGATCAGGTCGTTGCCGTTGGCCCAGCTCAGGGCGGTTTCCGCCCAAAAGCTGATGGAGCCGTCGTCCGGGAACTGGGTCAGGTCGCCAGTAGCCGTCAGGTCGTAGCTCTTGAAGCGGGCGTACTTGTACAGCATCACTGCGAACTGCTCACGGGTCACGTTGCTGTCGGGGTCGTACAGGCCGCCGCCAATGCCCGCCACGATGTCGTTCTGGGCGGCCCAGGTGATAGCGTCCACAGCCCAGTGGCTGGAGGCCACATCGGTAAAGGCGGAGTCGCCGGCCACAGCGGGTTTGCCCTCCAGGTTGTAGAACAGCTGGGCGGCCTGGGCGCGGTTCAGCTTCATAGAGGGGCTGAAGATGGTCTCGCTGGTGCCTGCCATGATGCCATTCTCGTACACATAGGCCACGGCGTCATAGAACCAGTCGTCCCCTTCCGTCACGTCCGTGAAGGGCCAGGTGGGCTCTTCCGGCTCGGTGGGTGTGCCGCCACCGCCGCCGGGAGTTACCGGCGGGTCGGCGGGTTCCGCGCGCAGAGCGCTTTCCCCATCCGGCAGCTGGAACAGCTCCTCCTCAAAGGTGGTGTACCGTTTGCCGTGGATGGTCCAACCGTATTCTGACTTCGGCAGCTCCTTGCCAATCTCCGCTGGGGTGTAGATGTAAGTGACGGTGCCCTCCTCCGAGGTAAAAGCGATCTCGGCCTCTCTCGTGTCGTTCACCACAGTGAACTGGGAGAAATGGGGTGTGGTGAACGTGAGGGTATGGTTGTCGTTGTCGAAACTGTCGGGCTTGATGAAGGTCCCGTCCTCATGGACGATATAGGTGTTTTCATCCAATTCAATCCCTTCAGGCACTGCCAGGGAGACTTGGATGGGGGCACGCAGCAGATCACTTTCCAGCACGCCGGAATGGAGAGCTTCCTGCTCTTCGGACGGCTCCTGACCCTCCTCTTCAACTTGGTACAGACGATAATGGGGCTCGATATCCACTGTATAAGATTCGCCGGGCACATAACCCACTACATACAGGCTCTCAAAGACCTTCAGGTAATAATGGGACGGCTCCTGGTTTTCCGTCAGGCTCTCAATAAAAGTTTCTACACCTGCGGCAATAGACTGGAGTACATTTGTCAGCTTGTTAGCAGCATCGTTAGCCGCTTTTTCTAGTTGAGCTTGATCCTGTTCTTCCAAACCAGGAAGTTCGTCTGGCACAGTAGCCGTGGTATCACCTATCCCCACATCAGATGTAGTATCGAGCACAACAATACCAGTCACATCCATCGGGTATTCTACGCCGTTAAGGGTGACGGAGGAAACGGCATTTTCTCCCCAAACCGTGCCGGAAGCGGATTGGCTATTGCCGCTGAGAGTCAATGTCACATTCTGCCCTTGTACGGCATATCCGGTAACTACCACAGTGGTTCCATCAAAGTACCAGCTCAACAAGCTGTTTTCCCCACCATCCAGAGCCACCTTGGGCCAAGAAATAGTAAAGGTGCAGGGATTGGCACTTTCTGCCACCACATAGTTTGGATTCTTACTGGCAGCGGCAACTTCGTACGTCCCAGGCTCGGTAACCGTGGGCACGGAAAACTCCACTGTATCCCCCTCTACCACTTCCTTACTGGAAGCTGTGGGGGCCAAGGGCCGGCCGGTGTAGGTCAATTCCGTATCCGACCAGTCCAAAGCTGTGATGGGCTTAGGGATGATTGTGTAGCTGACAGAAGCCTCTTCCGGCAGGGCGTAGTTCTTGTTAACCAAGGAGGCCGCCTTTGCCGTATAGGTGCCGACGTTCGTTTCACCGCCGCCGGTGACGGTCACCTGGGCCGTGTCGCCTTCCAGCAAGCCGGTGGCGGCAGCCGTCACGTTCGAGGGCTTCCCATCGTAGACGCGCTCCTCCGTGCCTCTCCATTCCAGCCCCACCGTAATGGGCAAAACCGTGAGCCGGTACTGGCCGGTTACGTCCTCTTTCTCCGCTGTGATGACCGCGGAACCCGCGCCCACAATGGTGACTTTGCCGGTGCTGGCGTCCACTTTGGCCACGGTTTCATCACTGCTGGAATAGGCAAAGCCCTCGGTGCTGTCATCCATAACGGCGGCATTGGTAAAGGGCTCGTCCCCGTAGGTGCAGGTGATTACTCCGCCCTGCTCAAAGCTGAGGGGACCTCCCTCCACCTCGACAGTGACAATGTCTGAATTCTTGGTGGAATAATAGTCCTGGCCGTCCACCGTGGCAAAGGGCCGGATGCGGAACTGATACGTTCCCTGGGCCAGCCCGGTCACTGTGTATTCCGGCTTGCCCACAATGCCCAGCCGGGTCCATGTGCCGCCAATATTCTGGTAGACAATGTAGTGGGTGGCCCCCAGGGAGGGCTCCCAGGAAAGGTGGACGCTGTTGGTAGTGGTGGTGTAGGAGAAGTCCTCCTCAGTCACATTGGTGGGGACGATGTCGAAGGTCAGGGTGGTGGTGCCGTAGATGGGGCCGTCGGAATACCCCTCCAGCACAACCCTGGCAGTGCCCACATTTACATTGTTTTCCCAATAGGGCATGTAGTCACCGTAGGTGGACTGGGGGAGGTACGTCTCGCCGGTCTCCGGGTCCTTCACTGTGACGGCGGGCTTTTTCTCCTCGCCGGTGTAGAAGCCGTACTTGTAGGCCAGGGAGATGTCCATATCCGCAATGTTCTTGCCCTGGAAGCCGCAGGTGCGATAGGTAAAAGTTTTTATATCAAACACCCGGCGGGTGCAGACATGGTTCTCGTCGTACTCGTGGCCTTGGCGCTTTGTCTCAGAGGAGAGGAAGATTTTATTGCAGTCGTGGCACCAGCAGGCCAAGTTGCCGTCCTCCCAGCACTGAGCGGTGTTGACCGTTTCACTTTCGTGGAGCAGGCCGTCCTCTCCCGCGTGGAGCACTTCATCCCCCACGGCGAAGACACCCGTCATCCGGTTTCCGGCGTTGAGATATACCTGGCCGGATTTCCCCTCTGGAGTTGTAAAGCGGGCATATCCGGTGTAGCGGGAGCTGCTCATGGTATATCCGCATCCCTCACACGTCAGGCGGGACTGGCCATCCCAGGTATAGTCGTGGACATGGCCGCCATTGTCCTTTGTTTTCGTGAAACTGTCCACCAGCGCAGGCGAACCATTGTTGTAATCATACGCCTGGATACGCAGCGTATCTGCCGTGGTGGAGAGGAGGATGTACAGGGCTTGGTAATCGTTGGTTGCCTGGGCAAAGTGGAATTCCGGATTGTCGGTAACGGAATAGCTCTTCTCCCCCAGGCTGCCACAGATAAAATAAGTAATGCCCTTTTCCTGGTCCACCTCCCCATTGTAAAGGGGTTCTGTCCGGGCGTAGGAATGGTCGTGTCCAGAGAGCACCACGTCGATGCCGGCCTCTTGTACGGCCTGGGCGACGGCCTGCTGGGTGGAGGCGTCCATCCCGGCAACCGTGTTGGTGTAATAGGCAGGCTGATGGGTGACTAAAATCTTCCAGCTGGCTTGGGAGGCCTGAGCATCGGCAACAAGCCACTCCAACGCCTTCTCATAGCCCGCTGTCCCGCCGTTGATGGCGATGGAGGCGAAATAGACATTTCCATATTCCGCAGAAGTATAGTCCGGATTCTCCTGGTGATACAGGAGAGTTCCAATGGGCAGGCCGCCCTCCAGCTCATGGTTTCCCAAGCTGAAGAACCGGTCCGTATCCAGCTTTTCCAACATGGAAAGGGTGCTGTCCCAATAGGCGTAGTTGCCTCCCGAGTCCACAAGGTCCCCGGTTTGGATGGTCAGGTCCAAGCCCTCTACACCCACTTGTTCCAAGATCCCGCTCAGGTTCTGGTTGTTGCTTTCCTGCAGGTCTCCCAGTACCAAGGCTTGGATGCCAGTGTTTTCATAGCCGGTTGTAAAACTCCTCACGGCGGACCAATGGGTCCCGTCGCCCACCCGGTAATAGTAGGTCGTGCCGGGGGCCAGGCCCTCGGCCGTCACGCCGCAGGCGTTGGCTGCGGCGTTGTCGCTGAAGCCGGTAAGCTGGCAGGTACCGGAAATGGGCTCTGCCCCTTCCACCGCTTCCTCCTCTTCCGCCAGCTGCAGCAGCGCCTTGCCATCCGCATACAGCGGGTTTGACAGCCAGCTCACATTCAGGCTGTCCGCATCGTCCGAGGCATTACGCCACACATGGGTGGGGGCGCCATCCTCCCTTCCCTGGGGCGTGTACACGGTGGCCTGGTAGCTTCCGGAAACATGGTTTTCCCCATCCTGGGCATAGACGGTCAGGGAGACCACACCGCTGCCAGGAACATACCGCACCTGGCCATCGCTGTCTGAGGTGCCGATTTTCTTGCCATCAGCCAGGTAAAGATCCACGCCGGGGGCCGGGCTGCCTGTAGAGGAATCGGTGATGGTAAAGACAAAGGAATCCTCCAGCCCCGCCACCAAGGTCCCGGAAGACACCGTATAGGGCGCGGAGACGGGAACCTCTACCACCGGGCCGCCGAAGGTTGGGAGAAGCCCTTCCTGGGCAGAGGCGAATGTGACCACACCCTTGGTCAGGCGGCCGCTGAACGTGGTGCCAGGCACCACACTGGAGGGCACCGTAAAGGCCAGGGTGGCCATGGGGCCGCTGGAAACGCTGCCTTCCACCTTAAAGGAAACCGTACTGGTAACACTGTCGTAGCGGGCCTCTTCCGCGATAGTACAGCCCGCAGGGACCGACAGCTTGAAGCTGTCCTTATAGGCCTTGTTGATGAAGACAGACGCTTCCAGGGAAGTGACATCCGCGCTGGCAGGGGTGAAGTCCAGGTGGATATCCTGCCCCAGCACAGCGGTCCCCTCCCGGGCGGTTACGGACACTGGGGCCGCTGGGGCCTGGGGGTCCGTGATATTGATATTGTAGCTCTGGCTGGCCTGGTTGCCCGCAATATCTGTGACCAACAGGCGGATGGTGTGCTGGCCCTGTGTGAGCACCAGGTTGTCGTGGCGGACACTCCCCTCTGACTGGTCGACCAGGGCATCCTCAATCAACTTCCCGTCCACATACAGGAGCACGTTATCAAAATTGATGCCGGTGTTGAACAGGCTGGACTCTGTGCTATCCTCAAAATACGCCTTGAAAGCCAAGGTGCTGGTATCAAAACTCTGGCCGTTTTCCAAGGGGGCTTCGTTTACAGTTACATCCGTGATCACGGGCGCTACAACGTCCTGGTTGGTGCTGCCATAGATAAAAGTCAAGTCATCAAAATAGAGCGAGCCGTAACACTCGGACTTATCTATCTTCGTGCCATCGGCAGAGGTCCAGCCCACGTTGCTGGTCGCGTAACTGAGCACCATCAGCCGGATGCTCATGCCGGCGGGGATCTTCACGGGAGTAATCAGGTTTTTGAGGTCCGCTTCAAAGTAATGCCAAGAATTGTCCGCTTGCTTATGGAGTTCGTTCTCCCCGGTGGCGGACCCCTCTGTAAAGTCTATCTGGGAGGAAGCTCCATTTCCATCCGTATAGCGCAGGCGCAGCCACAGGCTGGGGGTACCCTCTGGGATATACACCCACAGGCCGATCTTATTGGGGTTCCCATCCAGCACAAGGTCTTCCGAAAGGCCGAAGCACACGCCATCCGTCTGGTTGTTGTTCTGGGTGAAATCGTAATCCATGCGCAGGGAATATTGCCCTGAATGGACAGGCGCCCCTTCTGCCAGGCTGACGATCTCCGCGTTGCCCACTTTGGGCTGGGTGGGCCCGTTGCGGTTGGTGTAGGAAAGGCAGTAAGCATCCGCGCCCTGGGTGGCGGCACTCACGGCAGCCGCATCGGTGGTATAATTCCCGTTCTCATCAAAAACGCCCACCACGTCGCCCAAGCCATGCTGGGTGGTGCCGGTGACGATCTTCCAATTCGGGTCCTCGAAATTCATGGCAATGATGGGTTCTTTGCCCACTTCCAGCTGCACTGTGGCGGTCACAGCTTGGTCGTGCACGGAGGTCACCGTTGCCGTACCTGTGATAGACTCCGTCTCGGAAGCCTGGAACAGGTTTCCTGAAAAAGAGCCCATCTTTTCATCGGAAAGGGTCCATTGGAAATCCCCGTCCTTATAGTTCACGTTCCGGCCCTGGTAACGCACCTGCAGGCCCAGGTCGGAGGTATCCCCAAAGCCCACATTGACCTTTTCCGAAGAGAAGAGAAGCTGGTCCGGGGCAGCGATGGTGATAGTGGCCTCCCCCACTGTCTTGCCGCCGCTTTGCAGGGACACCGTGACTTCCCCCAGGGAGCCGTTGGAGGTGAACACGCCCGTGCTGCCGCCGATGGAGCCGTAGGCGGAATCCACCGACCAGCTGGCGTTTTCCGGCAAGGGCGCCGGCGCGCCGGAGGGGTCGGCGCCCACCGCTGTAAACTGCACGGTGGAGCCGGGGGTGTAGACCTCGTTGACCGGGGTGATGACCGCGTGGTCAAACTCTCCGGTTGCCTTTACATCGGAGACGATGAAAAGGGAGGAACTGACCTGGCGCTCCTGGCCGTCGGAGGGGTTGTTCCGGGTGATGACCTGGCTGTCGCCCTCCCGCCGGGAGACAAAGGTGGAGGAGCCGCTGCCATCCAAGAGCAGCGCCGTTTGGCAGCCCCGGGCCTTCATCATCTCGGCCACCTCATACTGGGTGTACCCGCAGGAGACAGGGTACCGCTGGCCATAGCACACCATGGAGACCACTGTCCCATCCGCTTTGATGCCGATAGCGGTGTAGGTCACGTTGCGCCCCCCTTTGGAGACGTTGACCTCCCCATCCTTCACCAGCAGGGTGCCGCCGCCCACGGCATAGGCCAGGCCCTGGGTATCGGCGCTGTTGGAGATAACGGCTTTACCCTCCTCCGTAATGCCGAAATAGTACCGGCCATTGACCGGGTTATAGGATTTCCCGTCGATAATCAGGGCGCCTGTCGGCTGCCCGGTGGCCATATTGTAGTAGTCCGCGTTCAGGGCCGCCACAATGGTGGAATCGGCGTACTGTTCCGTGCGGGTGAAATAGGCCTGGGCGTCCTTCACCTGGTCGGAGACGGTCTGCATCCGCCAGTTGATGGTCTGGTTCTCCAGGATGTTCTCCATGCCGGAATAGCCCGCCATGATCTTGGCCTGACTCAGGTCCACCTCGCAGAAATAGTCGATGTTCTGGTTGGTGCCGTCCTTGACGTTGGTGTAGGTCACATACTCCGTCACGCCGGGGGCCAAATCATAGGCGGTCTCGGAGATATATTGGCGCATCTGGCCTTCTTCCCCCTCAAAAAGCTGTTTGCCCGGGGAAAAGCCCTGAGAGGGCTGAGCGCCCAGCACTGTTAAGGGAAACCCCTGTACAGTGAGCGCCGCCGCCAGCAAAAAGGCCGCCGCCTTTTTCAATGGGTGCTTCATATTCGTTCCTCCTGGATAGAAAGAAAGGGCGGCGGCATACTGCCGCCGCCCTTGAGGATTTAGGGTTTATTGCGTTAGTAATTTAGCTAACGGGCTCAAAAACATCCGTACCGCCTACGATATCATCCGTAGAAATGGGGTTGCCCTCTTCTTCATCATCCGTGATATTGAACCACTCGTCAGCATCCTCATTGTAAACATATTCTTTCCCATCTACTTCAAAGGATCCTGCCTCTTTCAAATCATCAGCTGTCAGAGCCTTACCATCGCACAGATACTCTTCCTCATCATCGTCCCAAACATACTGCTTACCACCAATAGTGATAGTGATAGGCTTCTCCGGAGTAGGAGGAGTAGTACCGCCACCGCCGCCGGTGGAGGGAGCGGTAATGGTGATCTCAGAATCGGGGGCCACAGTCTGGCCGTTGGCAGTGGTGCCGGTAACGCCTTCCTTGGCAGCAATGGTGGTGCCCACAGGGGCGTCTGTGACAGCCACGTTGTTCTCCAGGGCGATGACTTCCGCCCCGCCGGTGGCGCCCGCCAGGGACACGGTGGCGCCCTCATTGGCAACTACCACAGTGATGGGCTCGTCCGCGGTGATGGACACGTTATCCGCCAGCACCAGCACGATGCCGGTGCCGTCTACGTTCTGGGCACCCTCTTCCACGGCGTACGTGACAATGGCCTGGTTCAGCAGAGCCATAACGCTGGCGCGGTTGATGTCGCTCAAAGGCTCCACAGAGCCATCACCCATGCCGGAGATAAAGCCGCGGTTGGCCAGGGCGTTGATGTAGCCCACAGCCCAGGAAGAAGCCTCGGCGGAATCGTTGAACTTCACATCGGAGGTCTCCTCACGCTCGATGCCCATGGCCTGGGCGAACATGGTGAAGAACATCTCACGGGAAAGGGTGGTCTCGGGCTCCATGGTGGTATCGCTCATACCGGCCATGATGCCGGCGGCCACGCACTTGGCGATGTGGCCGGCGTACCAGGCATTATCGGGAATATCGATAAAGTTGCTGATGTCGGCCTCATCGGTGAGCTGAAGCAGCTCGGAGAAGACAGATGCCGCCTGCGCGCGGTTCATCTCCCCCTCGGGGTCGAAATCGTTGTTGCCCACGCCGGAAACCACGCCGGCATCGCTCCACCGGTCGATCGCTGCTTCCGCCCAATGGCCCTGAGCGTCATCGAACTCCACCGCCATTGCGGAGACGGGGATGAACGCCAAAATCAGGCACAGGCTCAACAGAACTGCGACAAATCTTCGTTTCATCGTTCATTTCCTCCTTTTTGCATACAGGGCGTTTGTTCCGTTGTCCTCACAACGGAACAAAGGGGTACACCCCTTTGTAGCCCAAATTATTTGTATGGCTTTATCATAGCACAGTCTTTTGGCTTTGTCCACTGAGTTGCCGCCGTTTTTACAAAAAATTTTCAAGGATTAAAGATATTTAAAACCTTTTTCCGAATTTTTCTCTGCCATGGCTGTGTCCCTCAGCTGCTGGCCGCTTTCACAAAGCGCGGCGCCTTGATCCGGCCCCCGGGCCACAAACCGCTTGCAAAGCGCCGGGTAACCGTGCTAGAATTTAAAAAAAGCCTATCGGGAGGGAAACGGAAATGGAAACGGAACGCATTGACCGGGTGCGGCGCGCCATGGCGGCCCGGGGACTGACGCAGATGATCGTCTGCGACCCCCAAAGCATTGACTATTTGACTGGGGTGTATGTGGAGCCCTTTGAGCGGCTGTTCGCCCTCTGCCTGCGGGCTGACGGCAGCCACGTTTTCTTTTTAAACAAGCTCTTCTCTGTGCCAGAGACGCCCATCGAGAAGGTCTGGTTCACCGACACCGATGATTCCATCGGCATGATCGCTCAACGGATTCAGGCCGGAGAGCCCTTGGGCATTGACAAGGAGTGGCCTGCCCGGTTCCTGCTGCCCCTGATGGAGCGGCTGCCCGGCACCCCCTGCCAGCTTGCCAGCGACTGTGTGGACAGCGTGCGGGCCCGGAAGGACGCAGCTGAGCAGGAGCTGATGCGGATGAATTCCCGCCTAAACGACGAAGCTATGACCCGGGCCGCGGCCTACATTCGGGAAGGGATGACCGAGGCGCAGGTAGCGGACTTCCTGCTGGCCCAGTACAAGGAACTGGGCTGCCAGGACGTGTCCTTCCCGCCCATTGTATCCTTCGGCGCTAACGCCGCCGACCCCCACCACATGCCGGACGGTACCATCCTGCGGGAGGGCGATTGCATTGTGCTGGATATCGGCGGCAAAAAGGATGGGTACTGCTCAGATATGACCCGCACCTATTTCTGTAAGCGGGTTTCGGACAAGCACGCGGCGGTCCACGACCTAGTGCGCAGGGCCAACGAAGCCGCCGAGGCCCTGGTGCGCCCCGGCGTACCTCTGTGCCAGCTGGATAAGGCTGCCCGGGATGTGATTGCCCAGGCGGGTTACGGAGAGTACTTCACCCACCGGCTAGGCCATTTCATCGGCCGCACGGACCATGAACAGGGGGACGTGAGCAGCGCCAACACTGCCCTGGCCCAGGAGGGCATGGTCTTTTCCATCGAGCCGGGTGTCTACCTGCCTGGCGAGATGGGCGTTCGGGTGGAGGACCTGGTGCTGGTCACTGCCAATGGCTGTGAAGTGCTCAACCGGGTGGATAAGCGCTGCCAGCTGATTGGCTGAAGGCCGCCGGGCACATAATAAGGAGAGAACAGCGTCAACCGCGTCAACCGCTGTCCTCTCCTTTTTCTTTTTGCCGGCTTTCCGCTCTCTAGGCTTCTTCCAGGCTCGGGGGAGCTTCTAAATCACGGACGCGTCACTGTTCCTTTTGCTGCACGCACCCCTTGCACTTGGGGGAGCAGCTCCACAGCCTGCCGGCGGTGGGGGTCCAGTTCTCCGCGTAGGGCTGGCACTTCTTCGTCAGGTTTTCCACGGGCTCGGGGGACTGCATGTCCGTGGACCTGGCCCCGCTCTTTTCCACCATCTCCTGGAGCTTGCCCGGGTTCTCCAGCATAGGGCAGGGGCGGAACATGTTCTCGTTAAAGGGCTGGCCGTCGTGATAGGCCATGAACAGCGGGGACTTGAGAGCCTCCAGCAGCGTCTTGTCATAGACGCTGGAATCGGAGTAGTGGATAAAAGCACAGGGCTCCATGTCCCCGTTGGCGTTGATGTGGATGTACCGCCGTCCCCCGGCGATGCACCCGCCCACATACTCCCCGTCGTTTTGGAAGTCGATGGTGAAGATGGGCTTGGTGCCCCGATAGGCGCGGATGCGGCTGTACATCTTCTCCCGCTGCTCCGGAGAGGGCAGCAGCTGGGTGACGGCGTCGTTGCCCACGGGCATGTAGTGGAAGAACCAGGCGAACTTGGCCCCGTCCGCGATGAGGGAATCGAAAAATTCCTCGGAGCTCAGGGAGTCGATATTCTGGCTGGTATAGCAGCAGGAGACGCCAAAGGGCAGCTTCTTGCTTTGCAGCAGCCGCATGGTTTTTACCACCGCCTGATAGGTTCCGTGGCCCCGGCGGCCGTCCGTGGCCTCTTCAAAGCCCTCGATGCTGATGGCGGGGACAAAATTTTTCACCCGCAGCATGCCGTCGGCAAAGTCCCCGTCAATGAGGGTGCCGTTGGTAAAGGCCAGAAACATGCAGTCGGGATGAGCCTGGCACAGCTTCAGGATATCGGCCTTGCGGACCATGGGCTCGCCGCCGGAAAAGATGTAGAGGAAGGTTCCCAGCTCCGTACCTTGGCGGACAATGTTATCCAGGGTTTCGTAGCTCATGTTCAGCTTGTTGCCGTAGTCCGCCGCCCAGCAGCCGGTGCAGTGGAGGTTGCAGGCGGAGGTGGGGTCCATCAAAATGGCCCAGGGAATGTTGCAGCCGTGTTCTGCCATGGCCTTTTCCTGGCGGGCAAAGCCGATCAGGTTTACGTTGACAATGAAATTTTGGAAAAAGGTTTTCCGCACCCCAGCGTCCAGGTCGGTCCACAAGCTTTTAATCAGCCGGTACCAGTTGTTGTCCGGGTTGTCGATGACCTTGTGAAACGCTGCCCGCTGGCTGGGGAACAGGTTGTCCTTGTCGAATTTGTCCGCCCAGCTGAGCAGGTTGGGCAAGGCCTTGTCCGGGTCCTCGTCCAGGTAGTGAAGGATCTGCTTGGCTACAAAGGATTTCATGTTTTCCGGGAGGGTTTTTTCGCTCATATCCAGCAATTTCTTCCTTTCTTTCATGGGTTTCAGAGACCAGAGCGGAGGGCCACAGCACCTTCGGGGAGAGGCCAGGCAAACCGCAATACAATCTCTAAAGATGTAGAATAATCGCATTATTTGACTTTTACCACATCTGTATACTATAATATTCCATGCTCTCTTCGCAAGGGGCAGTTTTCTATTGGAATGTGGAATATACCACACCGCCGCGCAAGCCACGCCAAAAAGCCGCACTTTTTAAAAAGGTTGTTTCCAACCTGGGAGGGAAAGACTATGGAAGAAAAAGAAAAAAAGCCGGACCGCCGGGTGCTAAAGACAAAAAAGGCCATTCGCAACGCCCTGGCACAGCTGCTGGCAGAAAAGGAACTGGAGGAAATCACCGTAAAGGAGGTAGCGGACACGGCGGACATCAACCGCAAAACATTTTACAATTACTATGCCGGTGTCCACCAGGTCATTGATGAAATCGAAAACGAGATCATCTCCACATTCGACCAGGCTATCCGGGAAGTGGACGCCCGCAGGGACATAAAAAACCCCTACACATTTTTTGAGAAGATCACTGCCATTCTCAACCAGGACTTGGATTTTTACAGCCATTTGTTCCGCATGCGCGGGAATTTGAGCCTATCCTACAAGATCACCACGCTGCTGAAAACGAAAATACTGA
>PPYE01275861.1_pt1 | contig 13491 bp, 8 predicted proteins | sample 1559881 | NCBI WGS metagenome assembly PPYE01 (sample SAMN08240022, study PRJNA423297) | Human gut metagenome, whole genome shotgun sequencing project.
GAAGTGCGGAATACGCAATATGGTAACGATATTTTACGGCACTTTGCCTTTGATGTTTGTCAAGCTCAAGCAAATTGGTCAATGAACGACTTCATTGACATGCAAGTGGAAAAGATTCGCGAAGAAGTTGGCGACCGTAAAGTACTCTTAGGACTTTCTGGCGGGGTTGACTCAAGCGTTGTCGGCGTATTGTTGAACAAAGCAATTGGCGATCAATTAGTATGTATCTTTGTGGATCACGGTTTGTTACGTAAAGGTGAAGCAAAGCAAGTTATGGATAGCCTAGAAGGCAAATTCGGCTTGAACATTATCAAGGTTGACGCACAAGACCGCTTCTTGAGCAAATTAGCCGGAGTTACTGATCCTGAACAAAAACGGAAGATCATCGGTAACGAATTTATCGAAGTCTTCAATGACGAAGCTCAAAAACTTAAGGGAATTGATTTCTTAGCTCAAGGTACCCTTTACACTGACGTAATCGAAAGTGGAACGGATACTGCGCAAACCATCAAATCCCATCATAACGTGGGTGGATTGCCAGAAGACATGCACTTCGAACTAATCGAACCGCTTCGGACCTTGTTCAAGGATGAAGCGCGTGACTTAGGTGAAAAGCTGGGAATGCCAGAAGATTTAGTTTGGCGTCAACCTTTCCCTGGCCCTGGTCTAGGAATTCGGGTGCTAGGTGAAATCACCGAAGATAAATTGCAAATTGTTCGCGATAGTGACTTAATTCTACGTGAAGAAATCAAGAACGCTGGCTTAGATCGTGACATTTGGCAATACTTCACCGTCTTGCCAGGAATTCGCAGCGTTGGGGTAATGGGTGACGGCCGGACTTACGACTACACAGTCGGAATTCGTGCAGTTAACTCAATTGACGGAATGACCGCCGACTTCGCGCGGATCCCATGGGAAGTACTCCAAAAGATTTCGGTACGAATCGTAAACGAAGTTGACCACGTTAACCGCGTAGTGTACGACATTACGTCCAAGCCGCCGGCAACTGTGGAATGGGAATAAACTGAATATAAACAAAAACCACCTTATCCCGGTTAATCCGAATGATAGGTGGTTTTTTTGTGTTTTTTAAAATGGGATAAGGCGGATATTAAAGTGGTACAAATGTGGTACGTGTACCACCGAAATAATGTTTCTACGTCAGTTCGATAATAATTTCCACAATATTTACCGTGTAAAAATATTACAAAGGAAATTAATAGATAAGTGGTAACTCTTGAATGCTTACAAAAAGTTAGCTATCATAGAGATATAGATTAAGACCAATTAATAGGAGGAACGGAGAATGGCAAAGATATTTATTGCGGGCGGCTCTGGACGGGTTGCTACCGCCTTAATTAAGAATTTAGTTGCGGATGGTAACGAAGTGGTTGCTGGAGCGCGGCATCCTGAAAATGTTGTTGAGATGGATCACGTGTCTGCGGTAAAGCTTGATTTGCATGACGGGGTAGACGCGATCGCCGACTTAATGAAGGGGAGCGACGCCGTTTACTTCACTGCTGGTTCGCGAGGCGCCGACTTGTTGCAAACTGATGCGATGGGCGCGGTTAAAACTATGCAAGCGGCCGAAAAATTAGGCATTAAGCGTTACGTCATGCTAAGTTCACTATACACATTGGAATCAGAACGTAAGTGGCATGAGGGCGGTTTGGCAGACCTCTTGGATTACACAACTGCCAAGTTCTTTGCGGACAACTACCTCGTTCATGACACCGATTTGGATTACACCATTGTTCAACCAACTAGTTTGACTGAAGAAGCGGGAACCGGCCAAATTTACATCGGAAAAGAGCTCCCCCAAAAGACTAACCCAATTCCAGACGTGGCAAGGGTTCTAGCAGACGTTTTGAAACATCCGAATACTGTTAAAAAAGTATTTATGATGAGCAGCGGTAGTCAAGCAATCGACCAAGCGTTGGCTAACGTATAAATTTTAACCAACTAGAATGTCCCCCAGTACGCCAAGAAATCATTAACGTGATTCTTGGCGTTTTATATTTTATGAGTAAAATATTCTGTTTGTGAAAACGAACTGGATTTTTCATTACGGATTTGACATTTTCCTGAATTATTTTCATTATGGTAGAAGCACGTTTGATGAAAATGAGAGAGGAAGAAAAATATGGAAACACAAAATACGCGGCACACCAACCCGATGATTGTGGTGGCGGTAGTGGCGTTGATGTCCTTTATGGGAATTTTGACGGAAACCTCAATGAACGTAACTTTCCCAGCTTTAATGAAGGAGTTTCACGTCCCCCTCAACACGGTTCAGTGGGTGACCGCCGGATACTTATTGATGGCTGCTTTAGTAATGTTAACGTCGGCTTACATGAAACGTCGGTTTACCAACCGGCAGTTGTTTACCGCCGCGGCAATCTTATTTAGCAGCGGTGACTTGATTTGTGGACTAGCAACTAACTTTTGGGTTTTGTTAGCCGGTCGGTTAATTCAGGCAGGATGCGTGGGACTATGCACGCCCCTGATGGTCAACATCATTCTAGACGTAGTGCCCCAGCATAAATTGGGGACTTACATTGGAATGGCAAACTTGATTATTTTAATTGCACCGGCACTTGGGCCCACGTTTGGCGGGGCGGTAGTTGCTTTTAATAGTTGGCGAATGATTTTTTGGTCAACTTTACCCGTTGCGTTAGTGCTGATGCTGCTTGGCATGAAAGTCATCAAGCAGTACGCGCCTACTGACCAGCACTACGCGTTTGACTGGACCCGGTTTCTTTTGTTGGGGATGGCATTAGTTAGTTTAATTGTTGGATTGAACGCCCTCGGAGAAATGCAATTGGGTACTTTTGTAGGGTTGCTGATCGTCAGCATTGGCTTAACTATGCTATTTGTTAAACGCTCGCACACCGCAACGAAAGCTTTATTTTCACTGCAAGTTTTTAAGCAACCAGCCTTTTTATACAGTTTTCTACCATATATAATGTTGCAATTTGCAAACGTAGGGATTAACTTCCTGTTACCTAATTACGTGCAGGATGTTTTTCAAGCGACTTCGTTAGTTGGTGGGCTAATCTTACTGCCGGGGAGTTTGTTTAACGGGTTTGGACAACCATTGTACGGCTGGCTGTTGGATCGGTTTGGCGGAAAAGTGCCCTTGTATACCGGAGATATTTTGTTTACGTTGGCGTTGGTTGGCTTAATGTGCTGGGGACCTCAATTAGGAGTGGTTGGAATCACGATTGCTTACTTAATTTTCGCGATTGGCCGCTCGATGGCGTTTGGAAATTCGGTCGCGTACGGTCTAAAACATATTGACAAAGAATTTCAAAACGATGCTAACGCGTTGTATAATACGGGACAACAGGTTACCGGAGCAATCGGAACGACTGTCTTAGCGCTATTGATGGGATCGGTTAAACGCCCAGGCTACACCCACGCGCAAAACGTAAGTGCGGGGAGTCAGTTAGCATTTATTTTGCTAGTAATTTTCGGTTGCGTAATCTTTGTGTTTTTCCACCATTTGGTTAATTTAAAGAATTTGCCAGAAGATAAGGGCGTTGATTTATAAGCGCTGGGCAAAATAGGAGGAGCAGCATGGCGAATATTGAACGATTTTACACTAAATTTCACCCAACTAATTACCAAATTAAATTAGCAATTAGTCGGGAAACAAAGGAAATTAAGGGAACGACTACCATTACCGGGGAGGCGTTAAGTTCCCAAATTGACATCCACCAAAAGGATCTACAAATTGAAGAACTACGGGTAGATGGTACGGCAGGCGATTTTACCGTTGATCAAGCCGCGGAAGCAATTCACGTTAAATTACCGCACACCGGAACGGTAACTTTGGAAATCAAATACACCACCAAGCTAACCGACACGATGATGGGAATTTATCCGTCATATTACGAAGTGAATGGGGAAACCAAGCAGTTAGTGGGCACCCAGTTTGAGACCACCTTTGCGCGGCAAGCCTTTCCGTGCGTGGACGAACCGGAAGCCAAGGCCACCTTTGATTTAGCAATTAAGTTCGACGAGCATCCGGGCGAAGTGGTATTGAGCAACATGCCAGAAACTAAGGTTGAGGATGGTTACCACTATTTTGCACGTACGGTAAAAATGTCTACGTACTTAATCGCGTTTGCCTTTGGTGATTTGCAAAGTAAGCAAACTAAAACTAAGAGCGGCGTCCAAGTGGGCGTTTTTGCCACCAAGGCTCATCAGCCACAAGAGTTAGATTTTGCTTTGGATATTGCCAAACGAGCGATTGAATTTTACGAAGACTTCTACCAAACTCCGTATCCACTACCGCATTCATGGCAACTAGCCTTGCCAGACTTTTCAGCCGGGGCAATGGAAAACTGGGGTTTGGTAACTTACCGGGAAGCTTACCTCTTGCTCGATCCAAAGAACACCACTCTACGCACTAAACAAGTGGTGGCCACGGTAATTGCTCACGAATTAGCGCACCAGTGGTTTGGTGACTTAGTAACCATGCAGTGGTGGGACGACCTTTGGTTAAACGAAAGTTTTGCCAACATGATGGAATACGTGGCCGTTGACGCTTTGGAACCCGAGTGGCAAATTTGGGAATTGTTCCAAAATTCTGAAGCAGGCGCAGCTTTACAACGGGATGCCACGGACGGAGTGCAATCCGTGCACGTCCAAGTTAACGATCCGGCCGAAATTGACGCCCTCTTTGACGGAGCCATCGTTTATGCAAAGGGAGCCCGGATGCTAGTAATGGTCCGCGCTTTGATTGGCGACGACGCTCTCCGTCAAGGACTGCAAAAGTACTTTGCAAGCCACCAGTACGGAAATGCTACCGGAAACGATTTGTGGCAAGCCCTCGGAGAAGCCGCGAACATGCCAATTGGCGACATCATGCATACGTGGCTAGATCAACCGGGATACCCAGTGGTGACCGCCCAAGTTGAAAATGGTGACCTGGTACTTGAACAACAACAATTCTTCATTGGTGAAGGGCAAGCTCAACAACGCCAATGGCAGATTCCGTTGAATGGAAACTATGCAGAGGTTCCGGCCTTACTACAGACGAAGACCTTGAATTTAGGAAATCACCAAGACTTACGGGATCGAAACCAACAACCATTCCGGTTGAACGTGGGCAACAGTTCGCATTTCATCGTGCGCTACGACCAACGGTTATTAGACGATATTTTAGCTGATTGGGAGCAACTGTCCGCGATCGACCAGCTTCAACTACTGCAAGACCTGCGTTTGTTGGCGGAAGGCAAGCAAATTTCTTACGCGGAGATTGTGCCCTTATTACCACGATTTGCGAAAACCGATTCTGCGCTCGTAACGGAGATGTTATACCGGGTGGCAAATGATTTAAAGAAGTTCGTTGCTCCGCAAAGCTCAGCAGAAAAGCAACTTAAGAAGTTCTTTGGTGAATTAAGTCAAGCACCGGCCCAACGGTTAGGCTGGCAAGCGGCGGCTGGTGAAACCAACGACGACCAGTTAATGCGTCCGATGGTATTGAAGGCGGCTTTGTACGCTGAGAATCCAGCAGTTACCGCACAAGCCCATCAGCTATTTGAAGAAAACGAAGCACAGCTGTCAAAACTACCGGCCGCAATTCGTTCCTTAGTAATTCGGAATGAAGTCGAACATTTCGGTAGCCCTGAGCTTTTTGCCCGGTTGCTTAAAGAATATCAACGGACAAGCGATGCGAGCTACAAGAGTGACCTTTGTCAGGCGCTTACGGCCACACCATCCTTACCATTGATTCAACAACTAGTTCAACAGTTTGAAAATGCGCAAGTAATTAAGCCGCAAGACTTGCGAGCGTGGTTCCGTGGCGTATTGGCTAACCCTCAAGGGCAAGGACCGGCATGGAACTGGATTCGTGACGAATGGCAATGGCTAGAAGACACGGTGGGCGGTGACATGGAATTTGCCACCTACATTACGGTGATTGCGGGGATTTTCCAAACCCCGACACGCCTAGCCGAATTCAAAGCATTCTTTGAACCAAAACTAGCAACTCCAGGATTAACTCGGGAAATTACGATGGATATTAAGGTGATTGAAACCCGAGTCGCACTAATTGAAACAGAAAGGGATGCTGTACAAGCTGCGGTAGTCCAAGCAATTAAGTAACGTGATAAATAAAGCGAGCGACTGCGAAAAAACTGAAAGCTCCTTTTGCGGGTTGGTTCTATTAGAGTCAACACACACCAAAAGCTAGTTTGTCCCGCTTAACCTAAAAGCGACCATTATTATGCTAAATTTAGACATAGTAATGGTCGCTTTTTAGTTAGTGTTTGCAAACTACCCGACTTTTGGCCAATGCGCTCGTTTTTAATTTGCCTAAAGTGCGGTGTTAGTTATTTGTTAACGATTTGGTGGTTGGAAAGGTCCCCGTCCGCGCTTTGCACGTCACCATTTGCGTAAACGTAGTAAGAACCGTGCTTAGGGGAGGTAATGTGGAAATAAATTGGTGAAGACTTGCCAATGGAACTAAAGGCCACTTTCCAATTTTGATTACCATATTTTTCGGTTAGAAGGGCAACTGCTGCTTGTTCGTTTTGAATTTTCTCGTCAGCAAGGGGCCGGTTGCCATTCTTCTTTTCTGCCTTCGTTAAGTCGCTGCGGGACATTTGATTATCTGCAGAACTACTTGAGTCGGTAGCCGAACTTGTTGAAGAAGAAGCGGAATTAGAGCTAGAGCTAGAGTTAGAGTTAGTCGAGTCTTTTGAAGAGTTTGCGCTAGCTGATGAGCTAGTTGCTTTATCATCTGAACTTGATTTAGCGTCCTTGCTAACAGACGACTTACTTGATGACTTGGCCACCTTTTCGGTCTTGCTAGAATTAGAAGATGTATCAGAGTTAGAAGTAGAATGGTTGCCACAACTTGCCAAGGTTAATGGTAAGACTGCTAAGATAGCGATTGACGCAATTTTTTTCATGGTAAAATCCTCCCCCGGATTGATGAATTTAGTGCTAATAATTTAGTTAATTCTAGCATACTCAAGCAAAACTGCAAGGTACGCAAAAGTTTAATTTAATAACGTTGAAACCGCTTAAAATGCGTTGAGTAATCGGGGGAAAAACGATATAGTGAGATTAATAACGTTGAGGAGGAATTTTATATGGGTGACAGAAAGTATAACCTTGGTCTCGATATCGGGACGTCATCAATTGGCTTTGCGGCAGTTGACGAAAATAACCAACCCATTCGAGTCAAAGGAAAGACGGCAATTGGGGTACGTCTCTTTGAAGAGGGCAAAACGGCGGCGGATCGGCGTGGTTTTCGGACTACGCGGCGGAGATTATCCCGGCGCCGGTGGCGGATCAATTTATTGAACGGAATTTTTGATGCGCACCTTGCCGAGGTGGACCCCACCTTTTTGGCCCGGTTAAAAGAATCGAACCGGTCAAATTTGGATCCAAAGAAGTCTTTTCAAGGCTCACTTTTATTCCCAGAACGGAAAGATTATCAATTCTACAAGGAATATCCCACGATTTACCATTTGCGAAAGGCATTGATGGAAAAAGACCGGAAGTTTGATATTCGGGAAATTTATTTAGCAGTCCATCACATTATTAAATATCGGGGAAACTTCTTAAACGGAACGCCGATGCGGTCGTTTAAAGTAGAAAATATTGAGCTTGATACGTTATTTGACCGGTTAAACCAGCTTTATGAAGAGATTATTCCCGACAATGAACTGGCCTTTGATTTAGAACAAGTGGCGGATGTTAAGGAAGTTCTTAGTAGCACAACCATCTATAAAATGGATAAGAAAAAACAACTAGTGAAGATGATGCTGCTTCCCGCAAGCAACAAGGCATTACAGAGTGAAAACAAGAAAATCGTTACGCAGTTTGTTAATGCGATTTTGAACTATAAGTTTAAGCTTGACGTGCTCCTCCAAGTTGAAACGGACGCGGATTGGTCCTTGAAGTTAAACGACGAGGGGGCGGATGATAAATTAGAAGAATTCACGGGTGATTTAGATGAAAATCGTTTGGAAATTATTGATCTTTTGCAAAGACTACATAACTGGTTTTCATTAAATGAAATTACAAAAGATGGTAATTCGTTGTCCGCGGCGATGGTTGAAAAATATAAAGATCACCGTCACCATTTAGAATTATTGAAAAAGGTGATTGAGGATCATCCAGATGCTAAGAAAGCAAAAGCACTGAAGGAAACGTACACGGCCTACGTCGGTAAAACGGACGATAAGACCCAGAACCAAGATGATTTCTATAAGGCTGTGGAAAAGAACTTAGATGATTCGCCGGATGCAAAAGAAATTAAACGTTTAATTCAGCTAGACCAGTTCATGCCTAAGCAACGGACTGGGCAAAATGGGGCAATCCCTCACCAACTGCATCAACAGGAGCTCGACCAAATTATTGAAAAGCAATCTAAATACTATCCGTTTTTGGCGGAGCCGAATCCGAACGTTAACCGCCGTAAAGATGCTCCTTACAAACTAGACGAATTGATTGCCTTTAAGATCCCGTACTACGTGGGCCCATTGGTAACGCCGGAAGAACAAGCACAAAACGGAGAAAACGTGTTTGCGTGGATGAAGCGGAAGGCTGCCGGTCCAATTACACCATGGAATTTTGATAAAAAAGTTGACCGGATGGAATCTGCAAACCGATTTATTCGGCGGATGACTACCAAAGATACGTATCTTTTTGGCGAAGATGTCTTACCTGCGGAAAGCATGATTTACGAAAAATTTGTGGTGCTTAATGAGCTAAATAATTTGAAAATTAATGGGCGGCATTTATCGCTTAAGGATAAGCAAGACATTTATAATGACTTGTTCAAGCAACAAAAAACGGTTTCCATTAAAGCGCTCCAAAATTACTACGTTACCAAAAAGAAGGCTGCAACCGCGCCTACCGTGGGCGGATTAGCCGATCCAAAGAAATTTTTATCAAGTCTATCAACTTATATTGATTTCAAAAATATGTTTGGGGAGCGGGTAAATGATCCGCAATTCCAAGAGAATTTAGAACAAATCGTGGAATGGTCGACAATTTTTGAGGATCGGGGAATCTTCAAGGCAAAATTACAAGCCCTGGGTTGGCTATCTGAAAAGCAGATTCAACAATTGGTGGCTAAACGTTACAAAGGATGGGGCCGGCTTTCCAAGAAGCTCTTAACTGGTCTAAAGAACGCGGAAGGATACTCAATTTTAGACGAAATGTGGCGTTCGACCGAAAACTTCATGCAAATTCAAAGTCGTCCAGAATTTGCGGCACTAATTCAACAGGCCAACGAAAAGCAATTTGAGGGCAACGACCCGAATAATGTTTGGGAGAATATTGAAAACATTTTGGGGGATGCGTACACTTCACCACAAAATAAGAAGGCAATCCGTCAAGTGGTGAAGGTTGTCCAAGATATTGAAAAAGCAGTGGGTAACCCACCTGAAAAAATTGCGATTGAGTTTACCCGTGAAGCCGCGGCGAACCCTCAACGGACGCAAAGCCGTTTGCGGACCTTGGAAAAACTTTATGAAAGTGCCGAAGAAGTTGTAGACGCGGGGTTAACTGCCGAACTAGCTGAATTTAAGGAAAATAAGCACGTTTTATCGGATAAGTACTACCTGTACTTTACCCAATTAGGCCGGGATGTTTATACTGGGGACACTATTAGTCTAGATAGGTTGAACGATTACGATGTTGACCACATTTTGCCACAATCCTTTATTAAGGATGATAGTTTGGACAACCGGGTATTGACGATTCGAGCGGTTAACAACGGAAAAAGTGATAACGTACCAGCTAAAATGTTTGGCAAAAAAATGGGTTCGTTTTGGCGGTACTTGCTGGATAACGGGATGATTTCCAAACGAAAATATAATAACTTAATTACCGATCCGGATAATATCAGTAAATACGCGCAAAAGGGATTTATTAACCGGCAACTCGTGGAAACCAGTCAAGTTATCAAACTGACGGCTAACATTTTAAACGGGATTTACGATAAGGACACCGAAATTATCGAAGTTCCAGCGAAAATGAATTCTCAAATGCGGAAAATGTTTGATTTGGTTAAGGTGCGGGAAGTTAACGACTACCACCATGCCTTTGACGCTTATTTAACTATCTTTATTGGAAACTATCTGTATAAATGTTATCCAAAATTACGGCCATACTTTGTTTATGATAATTTTAAAAAGTTTGGTAACAAGGAAGATATAGGACATAAACGTTTTAACTTTTTAGGAAAAATTGAGCGAGACAAGAAAGTGGTTGCTCCTGAAACTGGTGAAATCTTGTGGTCAAACGTGGCACCGAATGAGACCATCAAGCAGATTAAGAAGGTTTATGATTATAAATTTATGCTTACTTCTCATGAAACTTACACTAAACACGGTGCGTTGTTTAATCAAACGATATACTCTGCCAAAGCTTCAAAAACGATGATTCCAATTAAAAATGACCGACCTACCAAACTTTACGGTGGGTATAGCGGGAATGAAGATGCATATATGAGCATTATTAGGTTAAGTGACAAGAAAAAAACGTACAAAGTAGTTGGTATATCAATGCGCGATGCTAGTAAGTTGAAAGCTTATGAAAATAATGCGCATGAAGAATATCTAAAAAAATTAAAGGAAGTTATTGAACAGCAATTTTTAGATAGTGGCAAAAAAACTAAAGCCGATTTTGAAATTGTTATTCCAAAAGTTAATTATCATCAAAGAATGCAGGATGGCACAAAGCAATTTAGAATTGGCAGTTCCAAATATGTACACAACACTAAGCAGTTAGTATTATCTGAGAAAACTCTAAAAGCCATTCGAAACAATAAGCAATATAACGGAGATGCTGAAAAGGATCTTATTAATGCTTTTGATGAAATACTAACTATTGTTAATGATTCGTTCAGTATTTTTGATATTAGAAGTTTTAGAAAAAAGCTTAATGAAAGTCGAGATAAGTTTGTTTCTTTACCAGTAGAAGATACAAAAGAAAAAAGCAAAGTTATTAAAGGCAAGCGGGAGACGTTGAAGCAGATATTGATTGCACTTCATGCAAACGGCACTTCACAAGACATCCCACAACTAGGGCTTAAAAGTTTTGGAAAAATGGTTAAAACTGGGGGGCTTACATTATCAGAAAATACAGTCCTAATTCACCAATCGCCATCAGGATTATTCGAACGTAAAATTAAATTAAGCGATCTTTAATGAGAGCATCAAAAAAGAGGAGCCGTCCCATTAAGGGTCGGTTCCTCTTTCACTATGTAATGCCCAGATAGCTGGGACAAATGGATAAACTCCGCACAAAGTGCATTGTTTGATTTCAAATCAGGATGTTAAATCAATAAGGTTAAAAGTTGGGAGCTACCCAACACCATTAATATAAACCAGTACACTGGTAAAATCAAGGAGGTTTTAAAAATATGGGATGGAGATCAGTAATCATCACTCAGCACGCTAAATTGTCGTATTCGGCACATGCGATGATTGTGCAGACCAATGACGGAATTAATCAGATTCCGGTTGACGACGTTAGTTTGTTGTTAATTTCAACGACGCAAGCGGTAATTACGACGGCGTTAATCAGTGAGCTATCAAAGAAAAACGTCAAAATTGTATTTACCGATGAAGCGCGGGAACCGATTAGCGAAATTTACGGCTATTATCCCGCTAACCGGACCGCCCAGCTGCTGCGAGAGCAAGTTAACTGGGACTTACAGTTACAACAAATATTGTGGACGAAGTTAGTGGCTAATAAAATCATCAATCAGATTAACGTTTTGAATTTACTAGAACATTCGACCGATGAACTAGTAACAGAATTGGAAAAATTGGAATTGAATGATTTAACTAATCGGGAAGCGGTGGTAGCGCACAAATATTTTCCGTTATTGTTTGAAAGCGGTTTTACGAGGAGGGACGGTTCGGTAATTAACGCGGCGTTAAACTATGGTTACTCAATTTTATTGTCGGCCGTAAACCAAGAAATCGTGGCGAATGGCTACGTTACATATTTAGGGATTCATCATGATAGCGAGGAAAATCAGTTTAACTTGGCTTCAGACTTGATGGAACCCTTTCGGCCAGTTGTGGATTGCTGGGTGGCAAATCAAAAATTTAATCAACTTACGCCTGACATTAAGTATGGGCTGGTGGAACTTTTGAGTTTGGAACTTAAGTACAACGGCAAGAAGATGATTTTACGTAATGCGATTACTGATCACGTACGGAATTGTTTGAAGTATTTAGCGGGGAAAGCTAATAGTTTTACGATTGAAATGGAGTTAAGCGATGAGGTACCGAATAATGCGATTAATGATAATGTTTGATTTACCAGTTGAGACGGCGGTACAAAGAAAACAGTACCGACAATTTAGAAAAGCGCTAATTAACGAAGGCTTTTTGATGATTCAATATTCTGTTTATGTTCGCGTATGCGTGAATAAAAAATCGGCGACGTTTATGGAAAACCGCATCAAAACTTATTTACCCGAAAATGGCACAATTCAGGCCCTTACGTTAACTGAGAAGCAGTATAACGACATGCATTTTTTGGTTGGTGAACGGGTAAAAGACGTGCGCAATACCTCTGATCGGACGGTGATCCTATGAAACTAACGTATCGAACTCATGAACCGGTGGAAATTAAACCTCACGCAATTACGGTTTTGGGAACCAATAATTCTACGGTTTATACCGATTTAGTAAATGGTATGCAGGAACGTAACGAATTGATTTTAGCTTTTGATGAAAACTACAAAGAACTCGAAATTAGTAAAGTTTTCGATTGGATTGGCGACGTAGGAACCCAGGACTTAGTTATTCAAAAGTATTTAACTAAGATTGAACGGGTTTTTGCCGAAGGGTTGATGGATGAGCAACGTAACCAAATTCATGATCAGGTAAACCAACTATTTAATACGGTTGCTGAACAATTATTTATGCTAGATTTACCGATTAGCGTCAATTATGATTTTGATTTGAAAAAGTTATTGAAGTATTGTGGAGTGCACTTTGATCCGCTAAGCGTGGGTAACCCATATGGTATAATTGAAGCGATTTTGAAGATTCACGAGGAGTGCGCGATTAATTCGTGTGTCGTGTTAACTGATGTTGCACATTATTTGACAGCGACCCAAATTGAAGAACTTACCCAGCTAGTAAGTCAAACGAATCAAGCACTCTTACTAATTGAATTCACAGAAATAGGCAATCAGGAGGCCTATGGAAATAGCGAATTCTACTACATTGACAATGACTTTGTTGATTGGCATCAGTAATTGATGAAATTTTAGTTAGAAAATAACGGTTTCAGAAGGATGTTAAATCAATAAGGTTAAGATCAACAATGTTCGGTACCGATGCGGTTCGTGCGTTTCAGAAGGATGTTAAATCAATAAGGTTAAGATCATTTGGACCAATGAATTCGATAAAACGACTGTTTCAGAAGGATGTTAAATCAATAAGGTTAAGATCACCAAGCCATACCGCAGTAATGAAGGACGCGTTTCAGAAGGAT
>PPYE01257676.1_pt1 | contig 13488 bp, 10 predicted proteins | sample 1559881 | NCBI WGS metagenome assembly PPYE01 (sample SAMN08240022, study PRJNA423297) | Human gut metagenome, whole genome shotgun sequencing project.
ATATATATTTGTATTCAAACTTTTGTTTCACTTAAATTTAATGATGTATGGGAAAGAGATTTTTTAAATTCACGGTGTTAATCAGTTTGATCTTTTTCGCTATAAACGTAGATGTTTTAGCAGAAGGTGACAGTGATGATCATGCTTGCCCGGATGGCGACCAAGGCCCAGTCATAAGCTGCGGCAGATATGAGGGGACTTGCTGGAATGTAGATTGGATAAGTGGTATTTATTATGTGCATTGTTATTTCTCAGGAATGCAAGAACATCATTGTTATCCAGATTAAAAAGTATGAAAAGTATCATCTATTATTTTTCGATGATATCCATATTTTTCTTTCTTTCTTGTACGGGATGGAAGGATAAGAAAAACATGGAATCAGATATCATCACCGTGAATTTGGACGAGCGAGACGAGATCTCCACTAAAGATCTATTTTCTGAGATCCAACTCATTCCGTTAGAGACAACGCCAGAATCGCTGATCCGTAATATAACCCAAATCAAGTTTTTTGAGGATCGATATTATATTCACGATTATTCGAGATCCCAAATCTTTGTTTTCGATAGGGAGGGACATTTCCAATTCGCACTTAACGAGAAAGGAAACGGCCCGGGTGAGTATTTAAACTTAACAGATTTCGCGATCGATACGACCCGCAGGAACCTTGTAGTACTTTGCGCCGTCAGCAACGCTCTCTTTTTCTATGATCTAGGGGGCAAGTTCATCGAGAAAAAGAAACTTCCTGAAATAGCGGGGGCCTACAACAGCCTACAGTTCCAAAACAAGGATACGATAGCTTTCTTCACATACGATTACGACCATCGCTTGAAGTTTTATTCCCTATCAAGAAACGAGATACTCGATGAATATTTTCCTGAAGACATAAAAGATGTATTTTGTAGGGGTGTATTTCCATTTCCACACGCTTTTCGAAGGTCTTTGACTAATACGATTTATTCACTATCGGGAGCGACCTTTACAGAGCTTTATCGTTGGGATTTTGGTGATTTAAATAATGACATCGAAAAATTAGAATTCCATCCCAATATGAGCAAGCAAGAAATAATTCAATACGCGAAGGATGTCTATTCCTCTAAGAGCGTAAATTATATAATAGACTCTCAGGGACAAAACAGCAGATATCGATACGCCATGGTAGTCCGCCAAAACAAGTACATCCAACTGTTTTATAACAGGAAAAACCATGACTTGCTTCAATTCGAGCGAACCAAGGAGGGCTTGCAACTTTACCCGATCTACTTCGGAGAAGACTTCATCCTCTGTACTCCGGAAGGAGGGCTTCCATTAAATGATCTATTTCCCGAGAAGTTAAGAAATGAGGATCAGCAAAGAATTATTCAATCACATTCGGAACAAGAGAATCCTGTCTTAGTAAAATATGTTTTCAAAAATGAAGGTTAACGAGAATACAATTTATATTTTCCTTTTGGGGATACTGGCAGGCATAATTTGTATGCAATGCGTGAATCATTTTAGAAAATCCCCGAAGGATGTGTATGTTGACAATTTTGAATACGAGAAAGAAAGTCTGGGTATCCTTAAAAGAGAAGAACTAAAAAATGAACACTATGAATGCCTTGATCAAATAGCCTATTGGGGAACAGACTCTCTAGATTCTTTCTCCTTAAGTAATTTATGTAATGATAAAAAATTATTCTTTTGTTTTTCAGAGAAAACATGTCCTCCTTGTATCGATGCAGTTGTCGATATAATGAACGAGGTTTTTACAGACGAGGAAATAAAAACAAAAATAGTTTTCGTATCGCCTGATTATCCTGCTCGATTAAGAAACGATTGCTATGGGAAAAAACTATTGAGCTTACATAATAAGAATTTAGGGCTACCTATGGAACTAGAAGATTCTTTCGCTCCTTTCTTATTCATTATGGATAAAGATTTATGTGTTAAATATTTACATATTCACAATAAACCACTCCCACGACTTACTTTAATTTATCTGGAAGAGATAAAAAAAATGTGGTAGATCTTATTGCGGTTGATCGTACGATATTAAGCCGCAGGCTGTTAACGAGGATGGGAAGGAGGATTTGATCATCGTCGGAAGCTTTGAGGAAGCGGAAGGAATGATCGAAGAAAGAATCGTGTTGGAATTGGAGGATGTGCCAGCGTATCTCTGGCTTCCGGATCGCATCACTTTAGAATCTCGCAAAAAGTGAGTCTTATATAATTTTAATCTATTTGACATATAATATACTATATAACAGCATAGTATATATATACAAAAGGAGCTTGAGAAAGTCTTGTAGTAGTCTTATCCAATAAAAAAATCATTTGCGCAAGTCGTGTAGTAGTCATTTTCATGGCTACCGTAATTTATTGTGTTTCCTTTGCCAGCGAATAAAATCTTAAATTCTTTCGACATGATGAAACACGAACTGGAGAAACAATTAGATGCGCTAGAAAAGAAAGGTGTCGACAGACGGCATTTCTTAGTATGGCTGCCCGATTAAAACATTGGCTTGATGAACCGGATATCACCCTGATTGACCCCAGCGATCGTCAGTTTTATCAACCGGGATTCACTCTGATCGCCTCAGGTGTATACCAACCGGAAGATGTTTGGAAGAAGCAAGAGGATTGTATGCCTAGCGGTATAAAATGGATAAAGGACTCGGTCGCCGCGGTTGATCCCGTATGGAATCAAGTAACGACCAAAAGTAACGGAAAGATTCCGTACGACTTTTTAGTACTGACCCCGGGATTACAATGTAACTGGGAAAAAGTAGAGGGCATTACCCACGACACCTTGGGACAAGGAAACGCAAACTCTATTTACGATTTCGAAGGAGCCCAAAAGACATGGAAAGCTCTTCAAGAATTCGCTAAAAAAGGAGGCAAAGGTATTTATACCGATACCTATACAAAACATAAATGTGGTGGCGCTCCCAAAAAGATCTGTTTATTATCCGAGCATTACGCAAGGAAACAAGGGACTCGCGACAAACTGCAATTGAATTATTTTACCGCATCGAAGGAGCTATACGATATTCCGTATTTCACGCCTCGCTTGCTGGAAATATATAATGAACGTAACATACCTATTAACTTGAATGTACGTGTAAAAGGTGTAGACACATCCGCAAAACAAGTGCATTTTGAGAAAATAGAGACAAAAGGCGAAGAAAAGATCGTAACGCCGTTCGTAGAGGATTACGATTTCTTACACTTCACCCCGCCTATGTCCGCTCCCGATTTCGTTCGTGATGCCGGATTAGGTTGGACAGAAGGTAAATTGGCCGCGGACGCATGGGTAATGGTCGATAAAGAGACCTTGGTACATAAGAAATACCAGAACATCGTTTCTCTGGGTGATGTAGCCGGTATCCCGACCAGTAAAACATCTGCCGCTATCCGTAAGCAAGTACCTATCGCCGCCAAGAACCTGATCGCGCTCATGGAAGGTAAAGAGCCGACCGAGAAATACAACGGTTATGCCGCTTGCCCGATCGTTACGGATTATGGACACGTGTTGCTTTGTGAGTTTGACTACGAAAAGAAACCCGACGTTTCATTCCCATTCTCGATGATCGATACATCAAAAGAGCAATGGCTTGCTTGGATCTTAAAGGTATATATTTTAAAACCGATGTATTTCAACGGAATGCTTAACGGTTACGCATAATATGAATAAAGAATCTATGAAATAAAACTCCCTATAATTTCGAATGCCAAACTACAAAGCCCCGGGTTTCAGTTGTACGAAACCGGGGTTTTTGATTTTTAACGGGTAGCCTTTTCCACTAAATATACGATCGACTTATAGGATATCCCACTATTCATCGTCAAACCAATCTCGCACGTACGGCTATTGCTATATCCTTCCGTCGCCCCATGCAAGTTCGGTTTCAAGTAATGAAGACCGGAAGCGTTTAGTTCCGGATAGAAGAAACCACGATCGCCCGCCCAACCGCAACAAGTAACTTGAGCGGGAGAGACCACCCGGTTCGCGCATAAGCCTGCCAGTTCCACCAGCTTGTCTTGTACTCCCATCTTCGTTGTACTACAAGTAGAGTGTACCGCTACCGTAACCGGCAACTTACTAAAGTTCAGACGATCACGCATAAAGTCATAGATAAACTCCACAGGTTCATATAATCGTAAACGTTTATCCAAGGTTTCCCTCATATGCAGCAAGCAAGGGCTCATGTCACACAAAATAGGCAAGCGGCCGTTATCGCTCGCTCGTAAAAGAACCTCATTCAATTCCTTTGCCTTCTGCGCCGCTTGCTTCCGGAACCCTTTACTGCTAAAAGCCATGCCGCAACAAAGCTTACTTAGATTCTCAGGATAACGAATCGTAAAGTCCGCTTTTGTCAATAAAGCGATTGTTTGTTCCGTTACACTTACAAAATCCACATCTTCATAATCAGCTGAAGCTCCCATCGTACGGGTAATACAAGACGGGAAATAAACCATTTCCATCCCATTCTCTACACCCGTCAGTTCCTTGAACTTTGACGCACCAGAAGGTGTATGCCGAGTCCAAAGCGGGAATTTATGAGCGGAAGCCTTAAACAAGAAAGAGGCAAATCTCTCGAATGCATTATACCCCACCAGCTTTGAAAGCACATGGGGCAACTTAAGCAAAGGACGAAGCATACCCGTTACGACTCCCATATTCCCGGCGATGCCCGAAGCGATAGCATTCGCCAAGGTACCATTCTCTTCCCACCGTAACTCTTTGATCAATAAACCGGTATTAATGCCAACCGGACATGCCGTAGCACATAGGCCATCGGTAGCGCAGGTAGCGTTACCTTTATAGTTAAAGGCATTCTTGAGTTCTTTATATCGCTTAGAGTTTGTTTCCCCCTGTTCCGCCAAAGCCGATAATTCCCTATAGATCACGATACGTTGCCGGGGTGTCAATGTCACATGCCTTGACGGACATTGTATCTCACAAAAACCACACTCGATGCATTTATCGATCAGCTCATTCGCCAACGGTATTTGCTTTAAGTTCTTTATAAACACATCCGGGTCCCGATTTAAAAGGACACCCGGATTTAATATATTTTCCGGGTCAAAGAGCCTTTTGATCTTCCACATCAACTCATAAATCTCCTCACCCCATTCATCTTTAACAAATGGAGCCATATTTCGTCCCGTGCCATGCTCCGCTTTCAAGCTACCGTCGTAGTAAAGTACCACATCTACAAGGCTACGCATAAAAGAAGCGTAATGATCAATACCTTCCTGTGCGTTTATATCCGGAAAAATCGTGAAATGAACGTTTCCATCCAATAAATGTCCCCACATCACCGCATTTCCGTATCCATAATCCGACAAGACCCCACGCACTTGTTCCAAAGCCTCTCCTAAAACCTCTTCCCGGAAAGCAATATCTTCAATAATAGATACCGTCCCCCGTGGCCGTCTTCCCGCAGCGGAAGTAAATAAACCGTTTCGTACCCGCCAATAAGTAGCGTAAAGCTTCGGATCGGTCGTAAATGATACCGGATATAAGGTCTGTATATCTGCTAGCCGCTCCTCTATATCTCGGAATTGGATTTGAAGTTCTTCTTCCGAATTAGAAGACGTGTCGATCAGCAACGCTACCGCATCCTCGGGTAAAGAATGTAATATCTCCGGCATCCCCGGTTCATCCTCTACCGCATGTAAGGCGTTTCTATCCATCAACTCGGCGGCGGACACTTTGCATTGGCGTAACGGGGCTATGGCTCTGCACGCCTCCATCAAAGAGGGAAAATAAATCAAGGCGGAAGCTTTTAAAGCCTCATCGGGGACTGTCTCGAAAGTAACAGAAGAAATAAACCCTAAGGTTCCTTCCGAGCCAACCATTAAATGCATGAGTATATCGTATGGATCGGTATAATCCAAGAAAGAGTTCATTCCATAACCGCAGGTATTCTTCAACTCATATTTAGATAGAATCCGGTCTTCCATGTCTGGATTCAACAAAATCTCCAAACGGAAATTCATCAACTTCTCCAATAAGCCTATATGCGTTTGCATGAAATCCCTGCGACTCGCTAACGAAGAGGTATCCAAAAAGGCTCCATCCGCAAAGATAATCTCCATATCCCGGACCGTATTATAGGAGTTATGGATAATACCATAGCTAGAACCACTTGAGTTATTCGCTACGATCCCGCCGATACGTGCGGATTTGATGGAGGCAGGGCTAGGCCCTAGCTTACGGCCATAAGGTTTCAACCAGCGGTTCGCCTCTTCTCCAGTTATACCACAAGGGAATTTAGCCAAACTCCCATCTCCTGAAATCTTAACCTTTCCATAGTCAGGACTGATTTCCATCAATACAGAATCTGTAATAGTCTGGCCGGATAAAGAGGTCCCCCCAGCTTTAAAGGTTACAGATTTACCAGTCTTCTCACATTCAGCAAGAACACGTTTTACATCCTGCTCACAACTCACGATTTCAACTCGTTTGGGATTCAACCTGTAAATCCCGGCATCTGTTCCCTTCGCTAATGCAGTTAAAACATCAACATATACCTTTTTTATCTTCATAGTCTAATACCTTTATTTGTCTAGTAACGACATTTCAACAAAGATATGAAACCTTTAAGACAATCAGGGCATTTTACTAAAATAACGGGGAGAATATCCGGGTACTAGCTCCGGATGGAAAATCCAGATTAAATCTTTCAATAGATATTCCGGATGTAATGGGAATTCCTCGTAATAAGGAACTATCCCTGTATTACAGGTATAAATCCGTTGTTTTTTAAAAGCGTCGAAATTCTCGTAGGGAGTATATTCGGAGCGTAAATCGTTATAGGTCATCTCGGAAGACTGATTATATTTAACAAGCCAAATATCCGCATGGATCGCTTTATCAAACACGGTCTCAAACGCTAAGGGGGTACTTCCGGCACCCGGTAAATCCTTAAACATATAATCGGCTCCTGCATCCTCAAAAAGATGGGCCATATAACTATCTCCAGCCGGTATATACCATGAGGAACCGAACTTTTTCTCCGACAAAACAGTAGGACGCTTATCTATATTCACGGTTAAGTTCTTTAGGGACAGATAGGCTTGCTCTGTTTCTTTAAATATAGAATCGGCCATCTCTTCCTTTCCGAATAGCAAACCATAAAAGCGAATCCACTCCGTGCGCCCCAAAGGAAATGCCTCCATATAGTCGGCTCCTTCGATAATGGGTATCCCTATCTTCTCGACAGGCCCATAACTACTGTTCTGAAACGGGGAAGCTATCACGAGTTCCGCACCGATCTCTATCATTTTCTCTATATTCGGAGAGGTAGCCTCACCTAAATCAGCGATTCTTCCGGCCTGTATACCCTCTTGTATGGCAGGAGTATCCATATAACGAGGCTCACAAACACCTATAACCTTATTGATTTCGTGCAATTGATCAATAATAGCCGCATGAACAGAAGTATAAACCACAATATCTTTTACCGGGACCTTCACGATCGTCCCTTTGGGTAATCCGCCAGGAACCGACTTTGTCCGGTCTACCAATAAATAGCGTTGAAGCAGACGAGTACTATCCCACGGATCACGAACTTCCACCATTGTATAGGTATCAAAGCGCTGAACCGTGAAACCTTGGGCATATTGAATTCTATCAGAGGAAAGAGCTTCCTTGGAAGAAGTTTGCTTTCCGGATGGCGTACATGCCACCATCCAGAAAGCGAACCCTAAGAGAATCAGTAATCGCATTAGATATTATCTTTTTGAGCGAGGACTACTTTCATGGGATTTAAACCAGCCTCAAACTTCTTGAACAATTTACCGTCACCTCCGAAACAATAGATATCGCCATTATTCTTATAATCAGACTCTGCGACATAGACATTTCCACCCACGGCACTGATTGAATAAGGGGATTGTATTGAGGTTCCATCTGTAATAAAGCTCGTTCCCGCAGATTGGCTCTTTGTATCAAATGTTAAAAATGCAGGGCTAGACATTCCCCATTGCGCATAGAACAGAAATAGCTTGCCATCCTCATAGGCCATCTCCGTTGCGTTTGGACAATTCGTAAGGGAAGTAACCTCATAAGTCTCCGTATTTATCTTTTGTACCGTATTGGGTATATCCGCATAGTTACCCATAGAAACCACATATACATTTCCTTGCTCATCCGCCTGTATCCGTGTGGGATTCAATACTACATCCAACTTCTTTATCTCTGTAAAAGTAGACAGATCAACCACTGATACCGTTTTATCATACCCAACCTCGGTACTGTAATCCATACCTCCGGAGTTTGAGACAAACAATTTATTAGAAGATACCGCCAATTGTTCCGGATTCCGTCCGACCTTTACTTTCGCCTCAACCTCCAAGGATGCGGTATCCAAACGAGCGACATATCCATTATAATAGCTAATATAGACTTTTCCACCCTCTGATACCATATAACGGGGCTGCCCCTCTGTCTTGACTTGCTTAATGGATTTTGCCTTCAGATCTGTCACTTCTATCGTAGACTCTCCATATACCGCGATATACATCTTATCGCCATACACGATCATATCCTGTGCCGTATCTCCCAGCCCCCTGCCATTTTGAGCCAAGAAATAATCGGGGACAACCTCATCCTTTTCTATGTCGTACATATATAAAGAAGAGTTGTTATTTCCCATATTGCCCGAATTCAAGAAATATAAAGCCATGAAAGAACTATCCTTCACAAAATCAATAACTCTTACGGAAGCATAAACAGAAGACTCACCTTCCGCATTTGCGGCTATAACTAATAAATAGCCTATATTTACGACATCCGTAATAGCATATGAATGTGTTCCAACTTCTACCTCCGCAATTTTCATATCTTTAGCGGTTCCATCAGAGGAACCATAAATCACGTACTTTGTTACATTGTCAACAGAAGACGGAGCTGTCCAATTTAAGGTTCCGCTAACTTTTAAAGCTTCCGGATTCTCATCCGTAAAACTGACATTAGTTACAGATACATTTGGTATGTTCAGTGAAGGCTCATTGTCATCATCACAGCTGACAAACGAGAAAGACATCAATGCACACAAGGCAGAGACACAAACTAAATTCTTCTTTTTCATTACTTTACTTTTATAGTTTACTAATAGGATAAACAAATACTTAAACGCCAAGAACGGCCCGGCATGGGATAATACTGAATAACATCATAATTCACGTTCGCAAGATTTAACAATTCACCTTGCAAACGCAAACCGAAATATCGAAAACGAAAATCTCGATTTATAGAAATACTCTGTTCTATATAAGAATCAATCCTGTTCCGATCTATATTTTGCGGCAATGCATAACGATCACCAACCGCAGTCAGTATATAAGAGACATTTACCCATGGATTTTCCAAGGTTACGGAAACCGTGCCAGAATGACGAGGTGTATAAGGAATCTGATCCTTATAATTCTTAGCTTCCGGATCTGTCACATCAACCGCGTATTGAAAAGAATAAGTGGAAGCCAAAAGCAAGCTCATTCGTAAGGGCAATCGGAATTGTGTAGATAAATTTACATCTACCCCTTTAATATCCACTTCGCCCATATTCATCATCTTCCAAACATACATGGTAGGTAAAGCCACGATCTTATCTTTCACCGTATTATAATATCCATCCGCCGAAATACTGAAATGCCGCAGCCAATCCCCACAGGAAGAACTCCATGTTACCCCTACATTATATTGGGAAGTTTCTTCCGGTTTCAAATTTGTATTTCCCATACGGAGGTAATACAAGTCCGTAAATGTAGGAACCCGGAATATATCTTTGTAAGAGGCACGTATCCGCAAAGTACTTTCCGAGAATGGCCGCCAAGACAAACTTACAGCCGGGGATAAACGCCTCTTATCATCCGGTTTTTCCCCTTGCTCCACTTTATCAGTGATATATGTTCCCAATAAACTAGCGGTAGCCGTGAATCGACTGTTCTTATATTGCACCGCTAGTACTGATTGAGAGGCCATTCGCTTTGGATTAGGGCCGTTCACAAAATTATTGTCCAGCATAGAGCGAGTTAAATCCGTAGTCAACGTCGCCGATACATACTTTATAGGAGTATACAGCAAACCTACAGAGCCATAATACTCATTCTGTGTATTCAAATCGACTTGTTCGCCCGCAGCATATTTATCATTTATATCTAAATAACGAGTAAAAGCATAATTATACTTAGCCATGGCCCGTAGCGTAAATTTCTCATTAAGAACATTCTTATACCCCGATTGCACGAAAAAGTTATTATCCCATAATCGTTCAGAAGTGTTCTTGTTATATAAATTAACAGAACCGGGAAGCCCCCGCTCCGAATCAAAATAGTACGCCTTAAAGGAAAGTTCGCCTCCCCTTCCAAAATCGCCGAATAGATTACCTTCCAAATGGTAAGCATGGATATCGCTATTTCTACGCTTCTCTCTCGTCTCCAATTCCCCATTAATCAATGTATAGGGATATTGCCCATCCGCACGCACGAAATCACCATGTAAGGATGCGCTCCAACGCTTTCCTAATTTTTGATCATAATGCAGCACGGGATTAAAAAGCCCGAAGGAACCTCCCTTAACCTTAAGATAAGTATGAAACGATTTGTCTTTAAACGTGGGCTTTCCGGTTTGTATATTCAAGGCTCCTGCCGAGGCATACACCCTTGCCGTTTGGAAGATGTCATCCGATTGTCCGATCGATAAGGAAACCATCTCCACGTTATCCAACGAGAAACGGCTGATATCGACTTGCCCGCTTTGCGCATCCGTAATCGTCACCCCATCGTAACTGACGGCGGTATGCTTCGCTCCCAAGCTACGTACCGAGACCGTTTTCAATCCTCCGATCCCCCCATAATCCTGTACTGTAACTCCCGAGAAGCGTTTCACGGCCTCGGATAGGTCTTGTACTCCCAAGCGATCGATTCCCGCCCGGTCCATAATTTGCAAAGGCGTACCTTCACGGGTGACCGACGGACGTACCTTCTCCACTACTTCCACCCCGGAAAGCTCGTGATAGGCCGTCGTATCGATCTGTTGACCGAAAGCGACACCCAAAGAAAATAACCATACGCTAAAAACGCACAGACATCTTATAAGATATAAATCTCGCATAATAATTCTTAGGTTTACCAACGTCTTCACCCGAAACGTCGCATAACAAAATCATGGCAGGTTTTCTGGCTCGTCCACCCTCTGTCGGCTACCTTCCCGCCTATCCGATAGGCAGTGGCAACAAGATTTGCCGGGGCTCCAAGGACTTACAGCTACGGGTACAGCTCCGGACTCGCACCGGATTCCCTTTTACTGATTATTATCGGAATCGATAACATCTACACCTTGATTGGCCGCAAAGATACATGTTTACTTTTTGATTAGCAACAAAAAAGCCCCCCCGGCGAATCACTTCGGCGGAAGGCTAGGGAGTTTACACTTTTCTAAACATTACTAACAACAAAATATTTATTCTATGTATAAAAGAATAATATCATTAACTGTGCGGTCAACACACGCAAAAACATGGTCAATGGATAAACCGTCGCATATCCAACCGCCGGCGCATCATTTCCTGCCGCCATATTGGAATAGGCTAACGCAGGAGGATCGGTCGTACTTCCCGCAATCAATCCCATCAACGTAAAATAATTCAGTTTATAAAAATACCTTCCCACACAACCGATAATCAGTAGAGGCAATAACGTTATTATAAAACCATAACCGATCCAAGCTACACCACCCTTATTGACTATCGTATCGACAAAACCTTCACCCGCACTCAATCCCACGCAGGCGAGAAACAACGTGATTCCTAATTCCCTCAATAGTAAATTAGAACTTTGCGTGGTATAAGTAACCAATTTATAACGATAACCGAACCGGCTTATCAATATCGCAACGATCAACGGACCTCCCGCTAATCCTAATTTCACCGGTTGAGGAATACCCGGAAAACTAATAGGAAGACTTCCCACGATAATACCCAAAACTATACCAACAAAAATAGTCACCAAATTAGGTTCATTCAAGCGTTTCATTGAATTACCCAGCGTCTCGGCAACTTTCTCCACCGCCAATTCACTACCGACCACTGTCACCCGGTCGCCTATTTGCAAGACCAGATTAGGAGTAGCTACCAACTCCAGCCCCGCACGATTGATCCGAGTCACGTTAATTCCATGTAAACGGCGTAACTGCAAAGCCCCTAATTGCTTACCGTTGATTTCAGACCGGGTAACCAAAATACGCCGGCTGATAAACTGGCTTTCCGCCGGAATCCATTGCTTACGATCCATCTGTATTTCTTGACCGATAAAAGTCTTTATCGCCTCCACGTCATGCTCTGCGGTAATAACAAAAATCTTATCATCCCCATTCAATACCGTGTTCCCCGCCACGATCTCTATCCGATTCGTATCGTTACGTAAAATACGGGAAATAACAAATTCACGGTGTTCCAACAATTTAGATAGCTCACTTACGCTACGACCAAAAATCGCCGGATTCTTCACCACCAAAGAGATAGGTACAGCCTCTCCTCCCGATTCCGTATCCGTCTCTTCTTCCAATTGTTCCGTCTCCTTCGCAAAAGAGATACGGAAAACATAACGGATAAAAATCATCGACAAGATAATGCCGATCACACCTAACGGATAGGCAACCGCATATCCTAAAGCGATCGTTTCATCCGAGATCCCCGTCATATCTGAATAAGCCTGTTGAGCAGCGCCCAATCCCGGTGTATTCGTCACTGCTCCGGATAAGATACCTACCATTGTCGGTATAGGAATGCCTGTAATATAATGTATAATCAAGGCAGTAATCACCCCTAGAAAAACAATACCGCAAGCAAGCATATTCAACGTGATCCCTCCCTTTCGAAACGAAGAGAAAAATCCGGGGCCTACTTGCATACCTACCGAGTAAACAAATAAGATCAAACCAAACTCTCTAAAAAAATGAACGACCGACGGATTCGCCGTAAAACCGAAATGCCCGAGAAAGATCCCGACAAACAGTACCATGGTAATCCCTAAAGAGATACCGAATAGCTTCAGTTTACCAAGCTGGATCCCCAGAGCGATCACAACGGATAACAAAAGGATAGAATGCCCTACCCCTTCTCCCCATAACAATTCATTAATCCATTCCATATCTATTCATGTATATATTAATTTAAGATAAAAAAGTACCTCTGGCGAATCACTTCGGCAGAGATACACATATTGAACATTTAGTATCCCAGTTTAATCTGGCATCCATTCTAACAACATTTACTAATATATTTTCTATTTCTTATGCTGATAATTTAGACAAACTTTCCTCTTCCGGCAAAAGGGTTACCGGCCATTCAAATGTCGCACGACAGTGCGAACAGATCCTTTTCATACGTCTTTGTTCCTTTTAAGATATTGCTTATCTTTTCGTACTGCTTTCCTAATCCCTCGAGCAAAAACAGCCTTTAATGAATGGCAGGTCTTCTGACTGACTCCCATCT
>PPYE01358473.1_pt1 | contig 13488 bp, 10 predicted proteins | sample 1559881 | NCBI WGS metagenome assembly PPYE01 (sample SAMN08240022, study PRJNA423297) | Human gut metagenome, whole genome shotgun sequencing project.
TATATTGGTACGACGACCAGCCATGGGGCGGTTGCAAGGTGCCAGACAGCTGGAAGCTCTACTATCAGGACGAGGCAGGCAACTGGAAGGAAGTTCCAGGAGCCGATGCTTATCCATGCAAGCGAGGTGTAGCCTGCATCGTGAATTTCGACCCAGTGAAGACCAAGGCTGTGAAGCTCGAACTAAAACAGCCAGAAACCCATTCCTGCGGTCTTTTCGAGTGGAGCGTAAAATAAGAAAGCAAAAAGCTAAGAAACTAAGAAGAAAGCCAGCCCCCATTCCAAGCGATTCCATCGCTTGAACCCCACCAAGAGCTGGAGACCTTCCCTCAAAAAAAATGCCGAGCCATCTTTTTCAAGATGCGCCCGGCATTTTTTCATCCTTCTAATATCATTTTTCGAAAAATATCCGTATCTTTGCATTCGGAATTTTAAAATACAAAGAAAAATGAAAAAGGCAATATTCTCTTTGCTCCTTATGGCAGCGTCGGTCATCGGATCCAGTGCTCAGGGCAACGCAACAGCCCAGAACCCACAGGATGTGGATGTACTCTATGCCAAAAATCTCCTAGCTATAGGAACCGAGGCTCCAGCATTCCCTGCCCTGAAAAAGGGAACATGGACGGTATTGGACTTCTGGGCTACCTGGTGTCCTGACTGCCGCAGAGAGATTCCTACCGTCAAGGAGATGTATCAGAAGTACGGCACTCGTGTTAAGTTTATCGGCATATCAATGGATACCGACAAGCAGAAGCTCGACAACTACACTCAGGCAAACGGTGTGGAATGGAAGCAGTACAGCGAGTTCAAGAAGTGGAAAGAAACCCAGATTTCCAAGGATTACAAGATTTCATGGCTCCCTACCATGTATCTCATCAACCCAGAGGGCAAGGTAGTTTATACCACCATACTCGCTGAGCGCATAGCAAAGAAGCTGGCGGAAATCTTCCCAAAGAAGTAAAGTCATAAGAATCTGGTATACAGAAAAAGTTTGAGGCACAGTTTCAATGCGTCAAGCTTTTTTATGAGAGGGTGTGTCACAAGTCCATGATGCGCCCTCGATGAGTTTACTACCTAGAACTGTTTCTATTCGAGCAATGCTATGTCGTGGTGCTCAGTGCTGTTCTCTGTTAATACGTACTGAATCATAAAGCGTTCATTATTTGTAATTGTATTCTTCCGTCCCTTTAGGACTGGAACATCATCCTTTAGTAATTTTATTTACAGAAGTGCATTCTTACTCATCTATAGTATCGTCAATTAGTTATATCTTGTTAAAGAATCATCAAACACGACATCTTTCTCAAAATAAATCATTATATTTGCATTAAAATCAATAAATTGATGAAATGGAAGATTTAAATCAATTGAAATTGGTCTTAGTCAAAAACAAAAAGACCAACAAATGGTTGGCAGAACAATTGGGGGTAAACCAAACTACTGTCTCTAAGTGGTGTACAAACACCACACAACCAGACTTGCTGACTCTGAAAAAGATTTCAGAGTTATTAAACGTGAGTGTCAGTGAAATTATTAATTTCGACTAAATTAGAAGAATATGGGCAATTCTAACTTTAATGAAAATACAAGAGTACAAGTTCCAGCAGCACTTCATCTATGCAAATTGGGATATATATACTTGGACAACATCTGTGCTTATGACACAAAAACAAACATTTTGATAGACGTTTTTCTCAATGCAGTAAAACGTCTAAATCCCAATATGTCCAGTTCTGATGCATCCATGCTATTTTCAAAGATTGTCAACATGTCAAACAATGATGATTTAGGACGAGAATTCTACCAATTGCTATCTGCCAATAGCGGCATCAAACTAATTGATTTTGAGAATCCCGACAATAATGATTGGCATGTTACTACAGAATTCACATGTGAGAATGAAGACACAGAGGATGAATTTCGCCCAGACATCACTTGCTTCGTAAACGGACTTCCACTTGCTTTTATAGAGGTTAAAAAGCCAAACAACCATGAAGGAATATTGGCAGAAAGAGAACGAATAAACAAAAGGATGAGCAAATCATGCTTTCGCCGTTTCTTCAATCTTACTCAATTGATGATATTCTCCAACAATCAAGAATACGATAATGAGAGCAGAGTACCTATCCAAGGTGCATTCTATTGCTGTACAGCAAAGACAAAAGCGTTCTTCAACGTCTTTCGCGAGGAAGATAAGCAATATGTAAGTAGTTATCCATATAAAGATCTTGATGACGATACAGAATACAAAGTACTAAAGCATCGTAACTGTATTGTAATCAAGAACCTACAAGAGTATCAGACCAACAAAGCTATTGATACCCCAACTAATCGCATATTAACTTCTATGTTAAGCAAGGAACGCTTTCTTTTCTTACTTCGCTATGGATTTGCCTATGTTGAGCGAAAGATAGAGCTTGACGACAACACACAAGGAACCGAACTTCAAAAGCATGTCATGCGCTATCAGCAATTGTTTGCTTCATTCGCCATACGCAGAACTCTAACAAATGGAGTGAAAAGCGGCATTATATGGCATACACAAGGAAGTGGAAAAACGGCACTTGCATATTACAGCGTTAAAAGTCTCACCGACTATTTCGCCAAACGTGATGTTGTAGCTAAATTCTACTTTATAGTTGATAGAATTGATTTGATGGAACAAGCCACAGACGAATTTGCGGCTCGTGGTCTTGTCGTTCATAACGCTAAGAGCCGTGATGAGTTGATGAAAGACATATCCAGTCGTTCCATAACCCATAACAATGAGGGAAAATTAGAGATAATGGTTGTCAACATCCAAAAATTCAAAGAAGATAAGACAAAAGTCAATGTCGATGATAGCTACAGCACCCAGCTGCAGCGTATTTTCTTCATTGACGAGGCTCATCGTGGCTATAATCCACAAGGTAGCTTCTTGGCTAATCTCTTGGAAGCCGACAAGAATGCGGTTAAGATTGCTCTAACGGGAACACCATTATTAAAAGAAGAGCGAGAGTCTTGGAGAGTCTTTGGTGATTACATACATACCTATTATTATGACAAGTCTATTGCAGATGGTTACACATGCAAGCTGATGCGTGAACCTGTGGAAACTATCTACAAGGAGAAAATTGAAAATATTCTCGACAAATTAGCAGGAGATATTCAGGTCAAAAAATCCGATATTGACAGAAATAAGATAATTGAGGATGATAGTTATCTGAATGCGCTACTCGACTATATCATTTCCGACTTCCGTAGATTCCGCAAAGAGCAAAACGACTACTCCGTTGGTGCAATGATTGTCTGCAAGACCAATCCACAAGCCAGAGAGCTATATCGTCTTTGGCAAGAACGATTTGGATTCGCATTAAAAATCAACAAGCAAAATGAAGAGATGCTTGGCATAGCTGCAGACCCTATGCAATTCCGCAACGACTACAAGCCTCTTTCCGCATCCTTGATTTTACATGATGAAGGCGACAAAGAAGAACGTAAAGAATATATTGAGGGATTCAAAAAACTACAAGAAGTAGATGTCCTCATTGTTAACAAGATGTTGCTTACAGGATTCGATGCACCAAGATTAAAAAAGCTCTATCTTGGCCGTTCATTAGACGGTCATGACTTGTTGCAAGCACTGACACGTGTCAATCGACCATATAGAGACTTCAAATATGGATATGTCGTTGACTTCGTCAACATCAAAGAGAATTTCGATGCAACAAACGATCGCTATCTGAGAGAATTAAATCGTACAACTGATGACTCAGGGAATACTCGTACCAGAAACATTGGTAATGAGATATTGGTAAGCAAGGATGAAGTGGAATCAAAAATCAAGCAAGTAAAGAATGTCCTCTTCAACTTTACAACTGACAATATGGAAGAGTTCCGAAAGGAGATAGACGAAATTGACAACAAGGATAGCTTGTATGAATTGCGCAACACACTATCTGAAGCAAAAGCTATAGTCAACCAAGTGCGCTCATTTGGCGATGAAGAGACCAAGAAGAAGTTGGAATCATTGCCTATGGGAACCATTTCTACTCTCATAACAGAGGTGAGTCATCGCATCGAACGCATTAACTTGTTAGAAAACACTGAACACAAGTCTGATGTAGCAGGTATTATCAACGTTGCATTGTCTGAATTGGAATTTGAATTTAAGAAAGGTGTCTCTGAGGAATTGCGTATTATTGTGAACGACATTCGTGAACGATGCGAACGTGTACAAGCAGAGTTTGAAGCAAACTTCGATACAAAAGAAGAAAAATACGTTATTCTCGCAGACGAGTTTCGAGAGTATTTTCGCAAGAAAGGTTTTGTGCCACAAAGCACAGAAGAGGCTAAAGCCAGTATTCAATACATGGACGAAGTGATGAAGAAAATACGTGAAATCAACCGTCGCAATAATATGCTAAAAAGAAAATATAAAGGTGACGAACGATTTGTACGTATCCACAAACGTATAGAAGAGCAAAACAAGAAACGTGAACGTCCTATCATTTCTGCCCAAGAATACGAAATAGCAGAGAATCTCTCCAAGATGAAAGATGGTATAGATAGAATGCTATATCTTGACATCAACATTCTTGACAACGAGCCAGCTTTCCAAAAAGATGTATTGGCAATCATTGGCAAAGAACTGCTTAGTATGAATATTCGAGCAGACATCAAGGACAGAAAATATATTAACAATCTGATTACATCAGAATATTTACAACAACATAATTACGCATATTAACGAGCATGAGCAATATCAATATATCAGAGGCAACCATAGCCCTCATCGACTCACTGAAAAGTACTACTGGTGCTTTCGGTTTGGCAGGAACAGGTAGCGAGTATAAAATCGTCACAGAAATGTTCCTTTATAAGTTTTTCAATGACAAATTTGGTTACGAGGCTAAACGTGACCAAATATATGGAGAACGTTTGTCCAAGGCAGAGAAATGGGATGCAGAATATGACAAATTCACAGAAGAAGAAGTTGAAGATCTTTTCAGCTACTTGCCAGCTTCAGTTCCTCTTTTGAAACCGGAGCACACACTCTCACACTTGTATAACTCTGCGACAAAAGGAGATTTCTCGACTATACTCGATGCGACATTAGTAGATATAGCCTCTCTTAATGCTGATACATTCTCTGTAACGACTTCAGGAAAGAGCAAAGTTAATATATTCTTTCCACTGACAACTTTTGTAACTGACACGCAGAAACGTGACGAGTTTGCAAAGTCATTGATGCGTAACGTGGCATCTTTCAATTTTGAGGATGTATTCGATGAAAAGTATGATTTCTTCTCTCGCATTTTTGAGCACTTACTAAAAGGCTTCAACAATGCAGGTGGTGGAAAGTATGCCGAATACTACACACCTCGTGCCATAGCACAAGTCATGGCTCGTCTATTAGTTGGCGACAATTCGGACTTGCGTGGTATGACTTGTTACGATCCATCAGCGGGTACAGGAACTTTACTTATGGCACTTGCCCATCAAATCGGTGAAGATAGATGTTCTATTTTCTCACAAGACATCTCTGAAAAGTCCTCAGAGATGCTTCGCCTCAATCTCATCCTCAACAACTTTGCGGCATCTTTACCAAATGTTGTACAAGGAAACACACTCACAGAGCCGTCTCACAAAGAGAACAATGGTACGTTAAAGAAGTTTGATTTCATCGTCAGCAATCCTCCTTTCAAGCTTGATTTTCCTGAGTATCGAGACACATTGGCATCCGACACCATTCGTTTTTGGGCAGGTGTGCCAAATTCTGTGAAGAAAGTAGATCCGATGAAACCAAAGATGGCTATATACACCTGCTTTATCCAGCATGTACTCAACTCTCTAAAAACTACAGGAAAAGCAGCTATTGTTATTCCAACAGGATTCATCACCTCCAAGAGTGGTGTAGAAAAACGAATCTTACAGCGTATCGTTGACGAGAAATGGGTTTATGGCGTTGTTTCCATGCCAAGCAATGTCTTTGCGACAACAGGTACTAATGTATCTGTCATCTTCTTTGATAAGTCTGCAAGTTCAGACAAGGTTATCTTAATTGATGCCAGCAAACTTGGTGAAGAATACAAAGAGGGAAACAATCAGAAAAGACGCTTACGTGACTTTGAGATAGACAAGATTGTCAATACATTCCAAAACAAGGAAACTGTAGATGATTTTTCTGTTTCAGTAACTTATGATGAAATAAAGGAAAAAGGTTACAGCCTCTCTGCAGGTCAATATTTCGATATCAAGATTGATTATGTTGACATTACAGAGGAGGAGTTTAATAAGCGAATGAGCAATTATAAGAGTACTCTTGTACAACAATTTGAGGAAAGCCATCGTTTAGAGAAAGAGATTCTGGAGCAATTGGGTAACCTTAGCTTCAATAGTCAAATTGGAAAAGAATAACATTATGAATGAGACAACAAAACAGAACAACGGATTGTTGCCTAATGGCTATGACCTATGGCGCAAAGACATTGAGGCATTGATTGACACAGCAAAACTGCAAACAGCAATCAATGTAAATCAAGGTATGTTGTCGCTGTACTGGAGTATTGGCAAGCAAATTCTTGACAAACAGGAGAAACTGGGTTGGGGAAAGCAGATCATTTCCCAATTATCAAAAGATTTAAGCTTATGCTACCCTGGTGACAGAGGATACTCAGAGCGCAATCTACGAAATATGAAAAGATTTGCCTCAGAATACCCAGACTTTCCTTTTTTACAAGTGCCACTTGCAAAATTTAAGGAATCAACAATTTGGCAAGTGGCACTTGCCAAATTAGAAAAAGCCAACAAAGAATTTGTGCAAGTGCCACTTGCACAAATTACCTGGTATCACCATATTTCGCTTCTTTCAAAAGTGAAAGACGATACGGAGCGCGCCTATTATATTACAGAAACGGCACAAAATGGCTGGAGCCGTGATGTCATGCTCATGCAGATTGACAATGGTTACATCTATGCAAAAGGGCATGCTATCAACAACTTTGAACAGACATTACCTCCACCACAATCTGATTTAGCAAAGTACATTTTCAAGGATCCGTATAATTTTAGTTTCTTGGGGACGGTTGCCCTACAGAATGAACTCGATATAGAGAAGTCCTTGACTAGTAAGATAACAGACTTTCTACTTGAGATGGGGCGTGGCTTTGCATATATAGGTAGGCAATATCACATTACCGTTGATGGTGATGATTACTACATAGACTTGTTGATGTACCATCTAAAGCTCCATTGCTACGTAGTTGTAGAATTGAAAGCCGTAGAGTTTAAGCCAGAATTTGTCAGCAAACTCAACTTCTACATCTCAGCTGTAGATGATTCTGTCAAGTCGCCAGAAGACAAGCCAACTATCGGTCTTCTCCTCTGCCGTAGTAAAAGTGACAAGAAAGCAGAATTCTCACTTCGTGGAATTACCCAACCAATGGGCATTGCCCAATATGAGACAGAGAAACTGTTTGCTGATGTTGCTTCTGCACTGCCACAAATAGAAGAGTTAGAAAGAAATATTGATAACGTATAACAAGAATATAATGGAATATAAAACATACAAACTTGGCACCTGCTTTTCTTTAATAGAAAATGGCGCTATCATCAAACAAAGAAAAGAAGCCAAAGGTTTCCCTATAACTCGCATAGAAACCTTATCTCATGGCAAATTTAATCGTGACAAGTTAGGCCATGCTGACATTTTCGACACAACACCTTACAAACGATATTTCTTAGAAGACAAGGACTTGATTATGTCACACATCAATAGCCGTGCCTTTCTTGGAAGAACCGTGCTTTATAGAAAGAAAGGAAATGAACAAATTATTCATGGAATGAATGTCTTGAGGATTAAGACGAATGAACAATTTTTAGATCCTGTTTTTGCATCTTATTTATTCAAAACATCACATTTCAAAAAAGCAATTGATAGCATTCGTAAAGATGCCATCAACCAGTCTAGTATAAACATATTTGACATATGCAACATACAAATAAGCCTTCCTTCAATTACAGAGCAGAGAAAAATTTCTCATGCCCTGCAACTGATTGATAAAAAAATTGAAACTAATCATCTGATAAATGATAATTTACCGTTGCCTGACCATTCATTAAGAGAGGCAAGAGTTCGTCGCGCTGCTTAGTAAGTTTTAATATCTCTTGTTGGTTAGAATATATTAAATCTTGTAATTCATTAACTATATGACAAAACTGATTGATATGTTTTTCCGACATAGGAAAGTACAAATGTTTTAATGCCTCATGTGTTATCAGAGGTTGGGATGACCCTCCTTTATTTTTTGACAAGTTGTATAATTTCAATGAATAAAATAAGAAAGGTTGCCAATCATCATTTTTAGAACATATAGATATCGCATTGTCACTCACCCAACAAGGAACTTTACTATAATGTATGCTTCCACAATTTGCACCAACACGACCAATTATTATGCAAGCTGGATAATTGCTTATCTCTACCATTTTAACTATACCATTACCACCATATGCAGGAACCAATCCTTCATTTTGTGGCATTGTTTGCCCATTACCTATGGTAAACAAATCAGTATAGTTTGATGCCATCCACTCTTTCGGTATCTCACGTTTCAACTTATCATTCCACACCATAGCTCCACCACTCGATTTATACGGCTTGCCCTCCTCATTAGGAAAGTCAAACTGCACGAACCAGTAGTCGTAGAGCTGCTTTGCCATCGCCTCTAAATTATCATTTATCTGACAATTGAGTTTAATTTTGGCATCAAGTTTTTGAAGAACAGAAGCTATACGCTTTTGTTCTTCGATTTTTGGCAACATAACTTTTATGCCATAGTAACTATCAAAAGTCATGCTTGGGACACCAGTACCAGAATCCAAGCGGCTCAAATCCAATAGTTTCAAGTATCGATACAAGAAATATGGATTAGCTAGTTCTTCATTCACAACGGTATAATATAATGTATCAACTGTCCAAAAAGGAACATCGCAATACTGAATATTATCCAAAGACCCTTTACGAGGTAACAATATACTTGGTTTATCATAAAGATACTCGTTTACAAAGCGCATAACTCCCCCACTACCAAATACAGGATATTCCCCATCTGGCAGTTCCTTATGATCTTTACCATTCTTTATCTCTAATAATTGAGACAACTTATATTCTTTCATATTCTGCTACAATTTAGATTACAAAGATAATCAAAATCAAGCAGGATATCGATTTTCTAAACCTTAATTAAGATATTTTCGATGTGCCATCTTCACATTTGCCTGATTTACCATTGCATAATGCAAGGTCGTATCTATTTTTACATGTCCAAGTAACTTTTGTACTTGCTCTATTGGCATACCCTTATCTATGGCCATGGTGGCCAATGTTCTTCTAAACTTGTGGGGATGAACCTTGCTAAGAGAAGCTCGCTTTCCTAAATTGCGCAAGCGAACTTCTACGCCACTGATCGTAAGACGAGTATGCGGCTTGGCAAGACTTACAAACAAAGCAGGATTGTCATCAGTTCGCTCATCTAAGTATTTCTTTAGGTGAATCTTAGTTCGAGCATTGAAATAAACTTCTCGCTCTTTGTTTCCTTTACCAAACACAACACATTGACGTTCGTGAAAATCAATATCCTCACGATTCATCTTTACCAACTCACCAACACGCATACCTGTACTGGCAAGCAAATCTATCATAGCGATGTCACGCAATTCTTGGCAACTATCACGTAGTATTTCCATACTTTCATCTGAAAGCACCTCCTTTACCAAAGTATCAGTACGAACCTTATGTATTCTTCGCACAGGACTTTTCACGATATAGTCCTCATCCTCCAACCATGAGAAGAAGCTGGAAAATATGCGTCGCAAATTATCGATCGTCACCTTGCTAAGGTGATGATTTTCTTGTTGTTCAGCAAGATAGCATCGAATATCATTAGTCGTTATTTCCTGCACTTTTTTGCTTACTGCCGCCATCAACTTCTCTATAGAAGACTTATAATAGTGAATCGTCTTGTCAGAGCATCCCTCTATTTTCTTTGCAGAAATGAACACATCAAGCAACTCCGCATTCTCCTTTTCACGGTTTTCACCATCAGACAACTTCAGGCAAACATCAAAATTCTCCAAAGCCACTTCCATTGTGTCATGCAATAGCTTCAAGTGCTCCTCAGACAATACACTACGCATACCATCTAATACATTTTTTATCAATTCTTTCTTCATAATTTTATTTCTTGTTTCTACATATAATATAAGGTAATAGACGGATTATTGCAATAAATGATAATTTACCGTTGCCTGACCATTCATCAGGAGAGGCAAGAGTTCGTCTCGCTGCTTAGTTAGAGCTGCAATTTCTTTTGTAAGAGCAAGCTGTTTGTCTGCTATTCCATTTTGTAATTCTATCCATTGCACATAGATGTTTTTTGCACCAATAGTAAGAATTGGAAACTTGCAGAGATCATCCCTTGAAACTTCTTTGAAAGTCGTACCTGTTCCTAATTGTTCTATTTGTTTGATATGGTGGTTTATGTAGTAGTATAAATATATAGAATCACTTATACTCTTAGGAATAAAGCTCTTGAAACCTTGATTTGTACAGACTTCATGCTTTGCAATAGAAACTAGACCGATTGGAGCACGACTTGACATAAGTACAGAATTTGTTGGCAGTATACTTGTACTACAAGAATCAAAACCTTGCTTTGTTATATTGCGTTCACCTTGATACACAAACTTTGATTGTTGGTCAGACAAATCCTTTGGAGTTATCCAAACTATATCACCACCATAATTTGCTTCGACGGCTGTTGAAGGTGTCGCACCATTCTTTATTTCTGCAAAATCGATTAGATTTTCAACTTCCCAACCAATAGGAATTTCTCTTTTGAGGCGTTCATTATAGGTCATAGCTCCGCCACTTGATTTATACGGCTTGCCATCCTCATTCGGGAAGTCAAACTGTACAAACCAATAGTCGTAGAGTTGCTTTGCCATCGCCTCTAAATTATCATTTATGAATTAGAAAGATTAAGCCAGATACTTTAAAGAAAATTAGGGTTCCACAATCTGCTTCTTTTTAAATATTTTTCTTTCAAGAATTGCCATATTGCCATATCAGCTAGTAATCTCTCTGATTACAAAGCTGTTAGGTGTATGGCAATTCTTTATTTTTAGGGGTTATCTGCCATATATTGCCATAAGATCTGCCATATTCGGGCGTTTTTGAGGCATTTTTTGAGAAAAACACAGAAAGTATTGAGCAAAAAAGCATTTTTTCGGTTCAATGCTTGGGGATTTCAATCTTTTTTCGTAACTTCGCCATCGATGCGGAAGAAATTACGTCCCGACGTAGCATCTGATACATCGCGACGTAACAACAACTGCGTCACAATAACAGGACAGATGAAAATAACAGTCATCAGAACCAACCGGCAACACCAGCTTTGCGTTACCAACAGAAGTATCGGACACCTTTTGGAGCGTATGCTCAAAGATGATTCCAAGTTTACCATCCAGAAATTCAGAGATATGGTTCCTTCCATGAATTTCGGTTACGATGGGTATAAAGACATGCCCACCTGGCACCGGGTATACCCTGCCGCCGAGTTTCAGAAAGATGAGAACGGGAATCTCAGGATGAAGGCATTCAACGGCCTCTTGCTCCTATCGTTCAGGAATATACTGAAACCTGAAGACGTCCAGCTCGTGAAGAAACAAGCTGCCTTTCTCCCCTCCACCCTCATTGCCGTGACCGGAGCCGATGGCAGAAGCGTGGAAATACTGGTGAAATTCTCCGATGAAAAGGGTGAACTGCCTACAGATGAAGAACATGCCGACCGACTCTACCAAAGTGCATACCGACACATCCTGCCCATCTACCAGTCTGTCATCCATGCCGAGATAGCCAGCCAAAAGCCTTCGATAAGAAGCTATTTCCTCCTTACGCTCGATACCCAACCCTATTATAATCCTCAGGCTGTCGCCTTGAAAGTAGACGAGAAACTGATGCTTCAGGAACCAACCCCATCCATACCTGAGGCTAAAAGCGACCCGACTGACAAGAAAGAAAAAGGCATGAAAGGCTCGAAAGAGAACATCGAGAAGATGATGAAATATCTGAACGAGAAGTATGACCTGAGATACAACATGGTGATGAAATATACCGAATATGTACCGAAGGACAAGGAATGGATTGGATTTCAAGCCGTGGAACCGAGAGTACAGAAGAGTCTGACACTAGAAGTGCAACTGGCAGGTATCAACGTCAGCATCAAGGACGTTAGAAATTTCCTGGAATCCAATTTCATCAAGAACTATAATCCCGTAGAGGAATTTCTGTTCATCTGTTATGACAACTGGGACGGCAAGGACCATATACGTGCCTTGGCACGTACCGTGCCTACCAACAACCCGCACTGGGAAGACTGGTTCTACACCTGGTTTCTAGCCATGGTGGAGCAATGGCACAACCGCACCGGCAGACAGTATGGCAACAGCGTGGCTCCCCTGCTCATATCCAAACAGGGCTACAACAAGAGTACTTTCTGCCGCCGTCTGATTCCACCCCAGCTGCAATGGGGCTACACCGATAATCTGATTCTCTCTGAGAAGAGACAGGTGTTGCAGGCTATGAGCCAGTGCCTACTTATCAATCTGGATGAATTCAACCAGATTTCAGCCAAGGTACAACAGGGATTCCTGAAAAATCTCATCCAGTTGCCAAACGTGAAATACAAGCCACCCTATGGCAGCCATGTACAGGAGTTCCCCCGCACCGCCTCCTTCATCGCCACAAGCAATATGGACGACATCCTGACCGATCCTTCCGGCAACCGCCGATTCATCGGTATCGAACTGACGGGTCCTATTGATGTAAGCGTGCGCCCCAACTATCAGCAACTCTTTGCCCAAGCAGAAAAGGCAATCTGGAATGGAGAAAAGACCTATTTTGATGCAGAACAGACAGCTCTCATCATGGAGAACAACAGGCGATACCAGCAAATAGATCCAGTCATGCAATGCTTCAGCGAGAGTTTTACGCCAACAGAAGACGAAAATGAGGGTACTTTCATGACTGCCGCCGCCATTTTTAGCGAGTTAAAGGCGAAATATGGGGCATCATTGGAAGCAAAAAGCCTTCTTTCGTTCGGTCGATGCCTGAAGAACATCGATGGACTAAAGAGGAAAAGAACGATGAAAGGTACTGAGTATCTGGTTATTAGGCGAAAATAGCATTAAATTCTCACTATAACAATATATGGCAATTCCCGGCGCTTTTCCGAGAATTGCCATACGTACTTTTACGCTGAGTATCAACCATTTGCACATACAATATGGCAATATGGCAATTAAAACAACGCATTCAAACTTTTTTATTTTTTCTTCACCAGTCTAATGACATACCCAGACCAAAGGCACCATACGGCAAGTATTCCCATCACGAAGATAAATATATATGTAGCAATACTACCTATGAAGATTCTACCGCTATGAG
>PPYE01294019.1_pt1 | contig 13486 bp, 11 predicted proteins | sample 1559881 | NCBI WGS metagenome assembly PPYE01 (sample SAMN08240022, study PRJNA423297) | Human gut metagenome, whole genome shotgun sequencing project.
ATCCGTGGCGGTGCACCTGCGTCAAAGGAAGAAATCCGCAGATTTCATGATATGATGTATAATGAATATTGTGAAGACCTGTCCGGAGACAGAAATATCCTGTTTCGTATGAAAGAATTATGGTCTTATCTGGCACCTATGTTTACAAACAATAAAAAATATGCCAAAAAGATTAAGAAGGCTGAGAAATGTGTGGTATATGAAAATGCAGTCAGAGAATTATTTGGCTGTGAACAGTTAATTGGAGAAGTGGAAAATGCGGATATGGAAAAAAATACTGGATCATTATAACAGCTGGAAACTGGGGCATAAGCTGCTATGTGCATTTACACTGGCATCTATCATTCCGTTGCTCCTGATACAGATTTTTGCATTTCAGGTAAACCGTAAACAGATGACGGAGAAGATTGATGAGCTGATGGTCAGTAACCTGACGCAGATTGCGGAACGTGTAAACCTAAACATGGAAGTATATACAAACCTGTTATATCAGATATATAAAGATGAGCAGGTGATCGACAGCGTGACAGCACTGACTGACGATCAGGAAACACATAAGGCAGTAGCGTACAACCAGATTGTAAAAAGAATGAAACAATACCGCAACAGCGATACGGGGATCCGCTGCCTGAGTATTATATGTCCGGATGGATTAGCTGTAACATATGATTTTGAAACAGATTCTTCTCTGAATACAATCTGGAATAATTATTCAGATATGAGGCAGGCACCACCCTACTGTGAGGCTGTAGATGCACCGGGAATGGTACTGTCTGATACGATGAGATTTGAAGAAGGGGAAAATCTCGGTCATTTTTTCCATATTTCCAAAAGACTGTTTGACTTTGATGATCTGGAAAAAGGAAGTATTGCTACTGTTGTTATGTCGGTGGATCAGAGTATACTAAGCTCTATCTGCGGAAACGGCACAAAGCGGGATAACAGTATTAATTTTATTATGAATCAGAAGCAGGAAATAATTTCTTATCCGGATGAAGACTTCACAGGTATTTCCATAAATCCGGATCTGAGTACAGAAGAATTTGTAAAGGTTTCCGGATATCTGAAAAATAAGAAAATAGCACTGAATCAATATGAAGATGCAGATACAGGATGGATCTTCTGCAATGCGTATGACAGAGATTATATGCTCCGGGACGTGACCAGAACACAGGGAATGCAGCTTGGGATTACGGTATTGCTTTTAAGCTTTGCTCTTGTTCTGATTATCTATACAATACGAAATATGGATGCATCCGTAAAATCGGTTGTGCAGGGAATGCAGGAAGTAAAGAAGGGAAATCTGGATGTTCTGGTTCCGGTTCAGTCTTTTGATGAGATTGGTACGATCACGGATAACTTTAATGAAATGACAGTGAAAGTACGGGAATTGATCCGGGAAGTGACAGAAGCACAGGAGAATCAGAAGAATGCGGAAATTCGTGCTCTGGAAGCCCAGATTAATCCACATTTCCTGTATAATACTCTTGATTCCATTAACTGGATGGCAATTGAGAAAGAGGAATATGAAATCAGTAAAATGATCCGAAATCTGGGAGTGATACTCAGATACAGTGTAAATAAGAGCAACCAGATTGTAACCATAAGAGAACTGGCAGACTGGCTGGAAAAATATATCAGTCTGCAGCAGATGCGCTTTAATGATGCATTTGCCTATCGCCTGAATATAGACGAGGAGACTTACGACAGGAAGGTTTATAAGCTACTGCTTCAGCCCTTTGTAGAAAATGCAATCATTCATGGGTTTAAGGAAATGGAAAGCGGCGGACTTCTTCAGATTGATATTATGCCGGCTCAGCACGATCCGGGAATTGTTATCATTATAGAGGATAATGGAAAAGGAATGCCACAGGACATGTTGAAATGTTATAATGACAGAGAAGAAGCCATTAAGGATGAAGGAAGAAGCATCGGTCTTCATAATGCTTTTTCCAGAATGAATATGTATTACGGTGAGAAAGCGTCCTGGAATGTCAGCAGTATGGAAGGTATGGGAACTGTGATCACCCTGCGTATTCCTGTCCTATAGCAGTCCTTGTAAATAATGCATTTAAGACAGTTCCATATAAAATATAGTATTTAAGGAAAAGAGAAAATGAGGATATTAATCGTAGAAGATGAAATAAAAATCCGTATGGGAATTTCCAGACTGATTACTTCACATACACAGCATACAGTAGTAGGAGAAGCAAAAAACGGAAAAGAAGGACTGGAGATGATCAACCGCTATCATCCGCAGCTTGTAATATCCGATATCCGTATGCCGGTGATGGATGGTCTTGAGATGCTTCAGGAGTCAGTGAAGCAGGGAAACCATTGCCATTTTGTAATTCTCAGTGGTTACTCGGAATTTGAATATGCGCAGAAAGCACTCAGATATGGTGTAGATGATTATTTGCTCAAACCGTTGGCTCCTGAAGATGTTACAGAACTTCTGGACAAAATCCAGCAGAAAGTGGATGAGGAAGAAGCAAAAAACATTCAGACAACAGAAGGACTGCTCAGAGAAATCCTGACAGGTGGACGTATTGACATTACAGATATTTGCCGGGAACTTCAGGAAAAACATATTTTTACAGAAAATCAGCCAGTTTTTGTTGTGGCAGGATATACGGGAAATACCAGTCCGAAATATTCTCAGGCATTAACCGGACAGTGGGAGAAAATGAAAGAGACTTATCCTGACATGAGGCTTTTTTATGTTACGTTGGAAAATACGCAGGAAATGTTTTTGTTAATTCAGGGAGAAATCACAGAAGAGGAGCTTGAAAGAAAGCTGAATCGGAGAGTATACCAGAATATAACAGAAGAAGATCAGCCAGTATGGACATTTGCTGTCTCAGATCAGCCTGAGGAAATACAGAATATTGTTGAAAAACTGAGAAAGTGCTATTTGTACGGAATTCGTCTTGGCTATCGTACGATTATCACAGAAGAAAAAACAGAAATGATTGCAGAAGAAGAATTTCAATATCCGATACATCTGGAAAATCAGATGCAGACAGCCTTGTGTGAGACAGCCATAGAGCATTTGCGAAAAGAAACGGACTTTTTTATCAACTATACGAAAGAGATGAAATGCAGTCCACGGTATATCAGAAAAACCTATAAAAAAATGCTGGCATTTCTGGAACATATCTGTCATGAAGTAAATCCGGAAGCCTATAAGCTGCTACAGAACCAGGATCTGGAGAGAGCAGCGTCTGAAATGGTGACTCTGGGTGAACTGGAAGCAGTTTTCAGAAAGGCAGTGGAGATTATTATTGAATCTAAGGATAGGAAAGAAGATATCCGTAATTATGCGATCCGCCGTGCAATCAATTTTATTCGGGAACATTACAGTGAAAATATTTCCCTGGATATGCTGGCAGAACGTCTGGAAATCACACCGGAATATTTAAGTGCATTGTTTAATAAAGAGGTAGGAATTAATTTTTCAACGTTTTTAAAACAGTTCAGGATCAGTCAGGCGAAGAGACTTCTGAAAGGTACGGACGAGAAGATTTATGCGATCGCACAGCAGGTTGGATACAATGATCCGAAATATTTTAACAGAGTATTTAAAGAAGAGGTTGGCATGTCTCCCGGTGATTACAGACAGAAAAATTAGGACAGACATTTTGCCTGAATGATTTTTCAGACACGCCCGAGTGAGCGGAGGATAAAGAGAAGGACAGTAAGAGGATGAAAGATATATGGAAAAAAGTCAGCATATTTTTTCTGGCAATGTTAATCGCGTCGTTTAGCGGCTGTTATAACGCATCAAAAGAAAAAAAGGAAAAAACTGTGGCAGAGCAAAAAGAAAATCTGGTGATCTGGGCTTATTATGAAACACAGGCTCAGAGAAATGGATTGAATGAACTGGTAAAGAATTTTAACCAGTCTCAGAATGAATATGAAGTAGAATGGGAATATGTGCCTATGACAGGTTTTGTAAAAGGTCTGTCTTCGGCTTATACAGAGAATAAGCTTCCGGATATGGCAATCCTGGACAATCCGGATACACCGTCCCTGATCCGGCTGGGAATGTTCGAAGATATCACAGAACAGGTAAAGAACTGGAATCTGGAAGAGGAATATTATCAGTCAATCCTTAATACAGTGAAATATGAGGAACGGTATTATGGACTTCCTCTGAATTGTAACAGTACAGCATTGTTTTACAATAAACATATATTGGAAGAGGCAGGTGTCACGCCTCCGTCTGACTGGCAGGAGTTAAAAGAAGCAGCGGAGAAACTCACCACAAAAGACAGAAGCGGATTTCTCATGTGTGGTATGGAAGGAGAGCAGGGAGCATTTCAGATTCTTCCATGGATTTTATCAGCAGGCGGTACTGTAGATGCAATTGACGGACTGCCATGGACAGAAACCTTTGAGTTTTTTTCAGAACTTCTGAAAAACGGAAGTATGTCAGCAAACTGCATCAATCTGACACAGACAGATGTGGCAAGAGAATTTAATGAGGGAAAAACAGCTATGATGCAGAATGGTCCCTGGGTTTTGCCGATGCTGAAAGAGGCAGGTACAGACTATGGAATTGTATCACTGCCTGAGAACGGTTCACCTGCGGCAGTGCTGGGCGGAGAGAATATAACTATTATTAAAGGTAAAAATGCAGAAGGATCTCTGGTGTTTTTGAACTATTGTATGGAAAATGAAGAGCTTTTTAAGTTCTGCAAGTCTGCAAGTATCCTTCCTGCGAAGATCAGTGCTGCAAAGGAAATGGCAGCAGAAGATGAAGATATGAAAGTCTTTGAGGAGCAGATGAATTATGCAGTTTCCAGAACTTCTGTTCCGCAATGGGAAACAATTGCACAGAAGCTGACTAACAGGATGTATAGCCTGGTACAGGAGAATTAATCTATCAGTACAGAGAATATTATAGCGATTCCATAAAATAATGCACTAAAATAAAATAGTCCACCTTTCTTAAATTATTAGAATTAACCAGAAGGACAATCTCCCATATAATGAGTTCAACAGCAAAAGAGCTGAAACAAATCATTATATGGGAGGTTTTTTTATGAAGATGAAAAAAGTGTTAGCAGCGGCGTTATCCCTGGCATGTGCAAGTACTTTATTTGCAGCGACAGCAGTAACCGCATCTGCAGCAGACAAAAAGGAAGTTGTGATCTGGGATTATTTCGAAACAGATGCACAGAAACAGATGATGCAGTCATTAATTGACGAATTTAATGCATCACAGGATGAGTACGAAGCATCTCATGTATATGTACCATTTGCAGATTACGAGAAACAGCTTACACTGGGTATCGCATCAGGAGAACTTCCGGATCTGGTTATCCTTGATGGCTGTGGTATGGCATCCTTCATTCAGTTAGGATTGTTTGGTGATATCTCCGATGCAGATATTAACTGGGACGAGTACATGGAAGGACCGATGGAATCCACAATGCTGGACGGAAAACATTATGGAATCCCATTTGCAACAAACTGTACCGCTCTGTTCTACAACAAAGATCTGTTTGATGCAGCAGGAATTGATTATCCGGATGAAAATACTACATGGGATGAATTCCACGAAATGGCAAAAGCTCTGACAAAAGACGGAGTATCCGGATTCGGAAATGCAGCAACAAACACAGATGAAGGTACATTCCAGTGCTTACAGTGGCTTTACACAGCAGGCGGATCTTATACAGACATTGAAGATGGTGTAGATGCTTACAAATTAATGCAGGAAATGATCGAAGATGGTTCCTGGACAAAAGAATGTGTAAACTGGACTCAATCAGACGTAAACAATAACTTTATGGCAGGAAACCTTGCAATGCAGCAGAACGGACCATGGCAGATTCCCGGAATCGAAGCAAATGCTCCTGATTTAAACTACGGTGTAACTGTTCTTCCTAAGAAAGATGCAGATTCCGAACAGGCAACATCTATCCTTGGCGGTGAAAACATGGGTGTTGTAAATAAAGATGATACTTCAGGCGCTGAAGCATTCCTGAAATATTATGATCAGACTGATGTTATGGTTGACGCTATGAAACAGTACGGTTCCTATCCTCCAAAAACAGAGGCAGCAAAAGATTCCTACTGGACAGATGATCCAATCCAGAAAGCGTTCCTTACACAGATCGATACATCCATTCCAAGAGGACCAAGCGCTGCATGGCCATCCTACTCAAGTGCGATCCAGACTGGTTTCCAGGAAGTTATGACATCAGCCAAAACTCCGGAACAGGCAGCCAAAGATACACAGGCAGCAGTAGACGCAGTGAAATAATATTAAATGGAATATAATGGAAAGAATGCCTCGCTTTGTGAGGCGGGGCGTTCCTTTCTGAAACTGGACAATATCCATGAATTTGCTCATACAGATATCCATACATGGCTTATTCATGGATGTTGTTCAGAATTTTCAGACAGTATTTTAACTACCACTTTAAGGGGGCAGAAGAATGAAAAAACAAAGAAAGTTAAACGGCGGGGCAAAGATGGGATTTCTGTTCGCCCTTCCCGCAGCGATTTATATGATGGTTTTTATAGGCTATCCTATGATCCAGAACCTGATCTTAAGTTTTAAGAATGTAGATGTTTATTCTTTCGCACAGCCGGACAATCAGGTATTTGTCGGATTACAGAACTATATCGAGTTATTTACCAGTGGTAACTCTATCCTGACTAAATCAATTGCAAATACATTGATTTTTACAGTTGGTTCTATTTTCTTCCAGTTTATCATTGGTTTTGCACTGGCATTGTTATTCAATAAGAAATTTGCCGGATGTTCTTTCTTCAGAGGTATGACAATGATCTCCTGGCTGCTTCCGGTAACAGTCGCAGGACTTCTTTTCAAATTCATGTTCGCAAGTTCTGGCGGTATTATCAACCAGTTCCTTGTATCTCTACATATCATCGACCAGCCAATGGAATGGCTTTTACATCCAAAGTCTGCAATGGTAGCTATCATTGTAGCAAACATCTGGATTGGTATTCCGTTTAATATGATGCTCCTGATCACAGGACTTACCACAATCCCGGCAGAAGTTTATGAAAGCTGCAGCCTGGATGGTGCAAACAAGATCCAGACATTAGTTATGGTAACAATTCCGATGATCAAACCGGCGATTATGTCCGTTCTGACATTAGGATTCGTATATACATTCAAAGTATTCGACCTTGTATGGGTTATGACGAAAGGCGGACCGATCAATTCTACGGAACTGGTTTCCACTTATGCATACAGGCTTTCCTTTGAGGAATTCCAGTTCAGTAAAGGCGCGGCAGCAGCTAATATTCTGTTCCTGATCCTGCTGGTAGTCGGAGTCTTTTATATTAAATTAATCAATGAAGAGGAGGAAATCATGTAATGGGTAAAAAACAGAAAAAAGGTCAGATTGGCGCTTTTATATGCGGATTCATTATCTTTGTGATTTTTATATTTCCTCTGTACTGGATGGTAGTTACAGCATTAAAAACACAGGTGGAAATCTTTGAGATTCCCACACCATTATGGCCGAGAAATCTCTCTCTTGATGCATTTAAAGCACAACTTTCCGCATCCAGTGATACACTCCGTGGATTCAAAAACAGTGCGATCATTGCTGTTGGAGCAACTATTATTTCCACTGTTTTATCCATACCTGCATCTTATGGTCTGGCAAGATTCCGCTTCCGTGCAAAAAAAGTCATGATCCTGTTCTTCCTGATCACACAGATGCTTCCATCTACGCTGGTACTGACATCATTATATATCATGTTCTCAAAAGTCGGACTGTTAAATACATACTGGGCACCAATCCTGGCAGATGCTACACTTGGTATTCCTTTCAGTATTATCATTCTGAGAACCTATTTCCTGTCCATCCCGAAGGAACTGGATGAGGCGGCAAATATTGACGGCTGTGGATATTGGAAATCCTTCTTCCTGATCATGCTTCCGATTGCAAAGCCGGGTGTAGTGGTTGCAGCAGTATTCTCATTCGTATATGCATGGGGCGACCTGATTTATGGTATTACATTCATCACAAACCCGAACATGAGACCAATCACTTCCAGTATTTATAATTATGTACAGCAGTATCAGACACTGTGGAACTCCACAATGGCATTTGGTATCATTGCAATTTCTCCTGTTGTATTAATCTTTATCTTCATGCAGAGATACATTGTCAGTGGATTGACAAACGGAGCTGTAAAAGCGTAAAAAACAAAAATAATAAGTATATGAATGCAAATTGGAGCGTGTCTGAAAAATATTTAAAATAACTGACATGCTCTAATTTGCTATCAAAAACAGTAAAAGGAGACATAAAATATGAGAGCAAATTCACTGGACTTAAAAAAAGTTTTCATTCATGATTCATTCTGGTCCAAACACGTTGACCTTGTAAGAAATGCGATCATCCCGTATCAGTGGGAAGCAATGAATGACAGAATCCCAGATGCAGAATCCAGCCACTGTCTGGAGAACTTTAAAATCGCAGCAGGAAGAGCGAAAGGTGATTTTTACGGAGCAGTTTTCCAGGACACAGACGTTGCAAAATGGCTGGAAGCAGTAGGATTTTCCCTTGCCTGCTATCCGGATGAAGTACTGGAAAAAACAGCAGATGAAGTAATCGACCTGATCGCAGATGCACAGTGTGAGGACGGATACATCAATACCTATTTTACAATCAAAGAGCCGGACAAACGCTGGACAGATCTCTGCGAGGGACACGAATTATATACAGCCGGACATCTGATGGAAGCAGCAGTTGCCTACTATGAAGGAACAGGAAAGAGAAAATTTCTGGACTGTATGTGTAAATTTGCAGATCTGATTTGCGACACTTTCGGAACAGAAGAAGGCAAGATCCACGGATATCCGGGACATGAGGAAGTAGAAATAGGACTGATCAAACTTGCACGTGTAACAGGAAATAAGAAATATATGGATCAGGCAAAATATTTCGTAGATGCCAGAGGTGTTGGCGAAAATTATTTTATGAAAGAAATGAGCCGCCTGGACTACAAGATGATCTTTCCTGAATTTGCAGATTATACACCTGTATATTCTCAGTCACATAAACCAGTCAGAGAGCAGACAACAGCAGAAGGACATGCAGTACGTGCCGTTTATCTGTATTGTGCAATGGCAGATCTGGCAGAGGCTTATCAGGATGAAGGACTTCTGAAGGCCTGCAAAACCTTATGGAATAATATTGTAGAGAAACGTATGTATCTTACAGGTGGAATCGGTTCTTCCGGACATCTGGAACGTTTTACAGTAGATTATGATTTGCCGAACGAATACAACTATTCTGAAAGCTGTGCATCCATCGGACTTGCCCTGTTTGGTCTGAGAATGGCCCAGATCACAGGAGAAAGCCAGTACATGGATGTGGCAGAACGTGCATTATATAATACGGTTCTTGCAGGAATTGCGCTGGACGGAAAGAGTTTCTTCTATGTGAATCCTCTGGAGGTATGGCCGCCTGCATGCATGGAAGGAACCTCCAAGAAACATGTAAAACCAATCCGCCAGAAATGGTTTGGAGTAGCATGCTGCCCTCCAAATATTGCTAGAACACTGGCATCTCTTGGTCAGTATGTCTATTCACAGAGACCTGAAAAAAGAGAATTATATGTGAATCTCTTCGTATCCAATGAGACAGAACTTGACTGGAATGAAGATAAGATTTCCGTGAAACTTCAGACAGAATTTCCATGGGTAAATACCTACAGTCTGGAAGTAAAGAATGTGCCGGCAGGCGGAATGAATCTGATGCTTCGTGTACCGGACTATGCACAGGATTATCAGGTAAAAGCAGACGGAAAATTATATGAAGAAAACAAAGAACCGGAAAAAGGCTACCGTAGAGTTCATGTAGAAAAAGACACTAAAATTGAGGTAAGCTTTGCTGCACCTGCCAAATTTGTCTATGCAAACCCACAGGTACGTGCAGATTCCGGAAAAGCAGCAATCGTACGCGGACCACTGGTATACTGTCTGGAAGAAATCGACAATTTCCAAAATCTCCCGGCAATCTTTGTAGATACAGATGTACCTCTGAGAGAAGAAAAATCTGATCTCTTCGGCGGAATCATAACAGTGAAAGCAAAAGGAAAGAAAATTGTAGAATCTTCCGTTTCCGACAGCCTTTACAGCGGACAGAAACCACAGCTGGAAGATGTAGAACTTACAGCAATCCCATATCCTTACTGGAATAACAGAGGTGAAGGCGAAATGCTTGTGTGGATGAAGGAACTCAGACCATAGAAATGAAACAGATACCCCTTAAGTAGATGAAAAATATCTATTTAAGGGGTATTCTTAATTTATATCGCAAATCATTTGCAAATTATTTGCAAATTTATATCTTGACTAGGATTTAAAAAAGTGTAAAATATTATTTCGATAAAAAGTAACTGATTAGTATCTTTAAGGCTGCAATATTTTTTATTAAGAAGGAGAAAAAAGAATCCTATGAAATCTCATGTATTTCAGATGAAATATTTCTTAGCAGGCATCTATATTATCTGTGTTATATTTACCTGCTTTAACGCCAGGTTTTATCATACGCCTCTGGCGAAGATATCTTCAGTAACAGAAAAGGAAACAATGAGCAGAAAAGGAACCAGGGATGCAGAAGAGTATTATTATACTCAGAAAATTACAGCGCGTATATTAAACGGTACCCATAAAGGGGAAGAGATTTCTATTTCTAATGAATATACATCGTCTCAGGTTCAGAATCAGAAATATCACAAAGGAGACACGGTCCTTTTAAGCGGTTCTAGGGAAAATCCAGGGAAATCCATACGTTCCATAAAGCGTGATGGTTATCTGGCATTGCTGGCAGGTGGTCTGTTTTTTCTTCTGATCTGTATTACAGGAAAACAGGGATTCTATACGATCATATCGCTGATATTGAACACAATTATATTCGCGTTTGGATTTCAGGCTTTTATGAAAGGGGAAAATATCTTAAATATCTGCAATGTAATTGCTTTTCTATTTTCGATAACAACTCTGATCTGTCTGAATGGAATCCACAGAAAAACATGGGCTTCTGTTATTTCAACCATATGCGTACTGTTTCTGATCATGGCATTATTTGAATTTTCTATTCAGTTTTTTGGAGATCTGGATTATTCTAATCTGGAATATCTGGGGAGTATGAGTAATTCCGCTGATATATTCTGGACAGATATTATGCTGACAGGACTTGGAGCTATCATGGATGTAGCTGTAACTATCAGTGCTGCAACAGGGGAAATTGTCCGGAAAAATCCAGATGTTTCTCTGAGAAAATTAATACATTCAGGACGGGAAATCGGATATGACATTATGGGAACCATGATAAATGTGTTGCTTTTTGTTCTGGCAAGCGGCATGATTCCTATGTTTATCCTGAAAATGAACAATGAGATCAGGTTTATAACGATCATACGATATCATATTCCATATGATATCTGTCGTTTTCTGATTGAAAGTATAGGAATTGTACTGGCAATCCCTGTATCTGTTTTTATTTCTTCTATTATCATGAAACTACCATTTCTGAAAAGGAGCGACAAAAAATGATAATTTTTCTTGCACTGGTGTTGATTATTTTAATGATTCTGATTGGTGGGGAGCGCGGAGCAGTTTCTCTTATGACACTGGCCGGTAATATTGTAATTCTGTTTATTTCGATTCTTCTGATGTCCATTGGTTTCCCGGCTCTGCTTCTGATATTGGCTGCAGGGGCAGGAGTCTGCTATAATTCCCTGTTCTACCAGAATGGAAACAATCCAAAGACAAGGGCGGCTTTTTTTGCTACATTGCTTGTGATGCTGCTTTTATTCATTCCGATTTATCTTATTATATGGAGATCAGGAAGCTATGGACTGAATGAGCTTCAGCTTTCAGAAGATGATTTTATGTATTATTACAGTACGGATATCCATATTAATATGCTTCATGTGGCAATTTTTGTAACTGTTTTCAGTACTCTTGGAGCGGTTATTGATACTGCTTTATCTGTAACTTCTTCTGTATATGAAGTCTGGACACATAAAAACAGCCTGACAGCGAAAGAACTTACTTCTTCCGGCTATCAGGTTGGAAAAGAAATTATAGGAACAACTGTAAATACGCTGCTTTTTGCTTATCTAGGAGGCTCTATTCTGTTATTTGCCTATGTTCAGACACAGCAATATAACCTGGAAATTATTCTCAATTCCAAATTTCTTTTCCAGGATGTTGCAATCATGCTGTCTGGGGCGATTGCCTGCCTTTTTACAGTACCGGTATCAATCAGATGTGTGATCCGCCAGATCCATCATGCTGCATCTGAAACAGATCACAGCTGATCGGATTTGTTTTCACAGTAGCAATGATTATAATTCAATGAAGTAATTTTTATGAGGTAATTTTATGTGTGAAAATGAAAAAAAGAAATATCATTCCATTGAGATGACAACAGGATCTCTCTGGAAAAATATACTTCTCTTCAGCCTTCCTCTTATGGGATCACAGGTACTGGAGGTTCTTTTTAACTTAAGCGATGTTGCCGTTGTTGGACGGTTTGCAGATTATATGGCATTAGGTGCCGTCGGCTCCACAACTTTGCTGGTTACTCTGTTTACCGGAATCCTTATCGGAATGGGTGCCGGTGTCAATGTCCGCGTAGCTCACGAACTGGGTGCCGGTAATAAAAAAGGCACAGAAGAAACAATCCATACTTCTCTTCTTTTGTGCGCAATCACAGGTCTGCTCGTCTGCGCCATCTGTCTTCTGTTTTCCGGGCGGATGCTGTCCATGATGAACACGAAGCCGGAACTTATTGATCAGGCTATTTTATATATGAAGATCTATTCCCTGGGAATGCCTGCAATGGCCGTATACAATTTCGGAAACGGCGTATTAAGTGCCATAGGTGATACGAAACGACCATTGATCTACCTTTCCATTGCAGGTGTGGTCAATGTTCTTCTGAATCTGTTTTTTGTTATTGTCTGTCATATGGCAGCCGCAGGCGTTGCAACAGCCAGCGCAATTTCTCTGTATATCTCTGCTTCTCTGGTGATGATCCATCTCCTCAGAAGAACCGATGACTGCAAAGTATCTCTGCGTAAGATCTGCCTGCACCCCAAGGCCTGCAAAGCAGTTCTCCTTCATTTTCGGTGCAATCCTGGGTGGACTACTCCTTGTGTTTGGCCCACAGTTTCTTTCTCTGTTCGCTACGGAACCAACAGTTATTGATGCTGGTATGCAGAGGATTCGTATTATGGCATTCAGCTATGCGTTTAGCTGTTTTATGGATGGCAGTATCGCCGCATCCCGAGGCATCGGAAAAAGTATTCCGCCTACCATTATCGTTATCCTGGGCTCCTGCGTATTTCGTATTGTCTGGATTTATACAGTATTTGCACATTTCCAGACGATTTCATCACTGTATCTTTTGTATATCTTCTCATGGGGAATTACAGGACTTGCAGAAACTCTGTTTTTTGTTGTAAGTTTTAA
>PPYE01560287.1_pt1 | contig 13481 bp, 18 predicted proteins | sample 1559881 | NCBI WGS metagenome assembly PPYE01 (sample SAMN08240022, study PRJNA423297) | Human gut metagenome, whole genome shotgun sequencing project.
GTCGTATAATCAAACGAAAACAGAAACATGAATCATGGCAAAGAAAAAAAAGAAAGTGGCCGTAAAAGGCCCGGATTCGGCCGGAACGAAACAACGGCCGGTCCATACTGAAATATTGGTCCGCCCCATCCACCGGGGTGTGAACGACATCGGTTCCTGGCGGAGCGCCCTCCGGCTGGCGGACTTGGGGAACCGGACGAAACTGTACGACCTGTTTACCGACCTCCTGATCGACGGCTACCTGTCGGACGCCATCGACAAACGCATCGACGCGGTGACGGACGCAGACCTCGCCTTCACCATCGACGGAAAACAGATCGACGAGATGGACGCGCTGATGGACACGCCGGAGTTCGAGTCGCTCCTGCGCGAAATCATGCTCTCGCGCTTCTGGGGCGTGTCGCTGATCGAATGCCTGTTCCTGGACGGGTTCGGTTTCAAGTCCATCCCGCGCAAGCATATCCGGACGAAAACCAAGGAGGTCGCCATCCGGGAAGAGGACGAACACGGGATTCCATACGCGGGAAACGACCTGATTATACAGTTCGGGCAGGACGACGACTTTGGCATCCTCCTGCGTGCCGCTCCCTTCGTCATCTACAAACGGGGAGGCTTCGGCGACTGGGCGCAGTTTGTCGAGCTTTTCGGTATGCCCCAGCGGATCGGGAAATACAGCAGCATGGACGAACAGAGCCGCCGGGCGCTTATCCAGGCGTTCGAGGAGGCCGGGTCAGCTCCCTACCTGGTCATACCCAAGGAGACGGAAGCCACGCAGACAACACTCAGCAGTTCCGGAAACGGCGCCCTTTACAATGATTTCCGTGGTGCCTGCAACGAGGAGATACTGATCACCGTCTTAGGCCAGACCATGACCACGCAAGACGGCAGCTCGCTCGCGCAGGGACAGGTCCACATGGCCGTGCAGGAGAAGAAGCACCGGGCGGACCGCCGGTTTGTCGAACGGATGTTGAACAAGTATTTCGTCCCGCTCTTGGAGAAACGGGGGTATCCGGCCGGTGGCGGCAAGTTCAAGTTCCTGGACAAGGCGCAGGAGATTTCCGTCGAGGAAACCGTCCTGCTCTCCGACATCCTGCCCATCCCGCAGAGCTACCTGTACGAGAAATACAACATCCCGCAGCCGGAAGGCGACGAGGCCGTCGCACGGAAAGAGCAGCACCCCCAATTCGTTTTGCCTCCGGACCCGAATGATCCGGACGGTCCGGAAGGGAAAGCGGCCGCCATCCGGAACAACGACCGGAGTTGGCTCCTCCGCCTTTGGGATTTTTTCGCAGGAGCCCCGCAAGCCGGGGCGACCGATGGCAAAGCCCGCATCCGCCTCAGTGACGACACGATGCAGAACCGGATCATCAACCGGGTGGCCGACAATGAGGGAAAGGCACTGTTCGACGCGGAACTGTTCCGTTTCTTCGCGGATGACTTCGTCCGTGCTGTCGGCGAAGGCCGCGCCAAGGTGGTCGGGCTTGCCGATACCGGCTTCACATACGGGACACGGGACGACGCGTTCATCACCTCTATGGAGATGAACGTCTTCCATTTCTCCGCCGCCAAGACATTGGCCGAGCTTCAGGAACTGAACAGCCTGTTCCGCGAAAGCGGCAGCTTCGAGGAGTTTCACAAGAAAGCCTTGCAAACAACGGACGTGTTCAACAAGCGGTGGCAGCAGACCGAATATGAAACGGCCGTACTGACTGCCGAGTCTGCAAGCAACTACCAGCGGCTGGTCGGGAAGACGAAGCTTTTCCCTTATTGGGAGTACAAAACGGCCGGGGACGACAAGGTGAGGGAGGAACACCGGAAACTGGACGGCCTGGTCCTTCCGGCCAATGATCCGAGGTGGGACAAGATATTCCCGCCGAACGGCTGGAAATGCCGTTGCTACGTGGTTCCCCTTATGGGGCACGAGGTGGCAGGCGTGGACCTGGAAGCGGAACAGGCCCGTTGCGAGGCGTTTTTTGATACCCCAGAATGGAAAAAGGCCCAAGCGCAGCATTGGGACACGAACCGGGGGAAACGAAGCGAGGTGTTCAATAAGGACCAGATGTACATACGGAAATTCCCGGATGTGGCCGGAAAACTGCTCGGCAACATCCCTTTGGATACATGGGGAGTGACTCCCTCGTTGAAAAAGAGGATTGGGGAGAGCACAGTCCCGATGCCGGTATATGAAGGCGACGCGTCCGCATGGTGGAACCAACATTGCCAGTATGTGAACGGGAAAGAGGTACTTCCCGTTACCGACCATAAAGGCCGTACCTGGTTGATGGGCAAATCGGATTATGACGCGCATACATCCAACAAACGGAAGAAACGCGAGTTCCGGACCGCGTTCCTCTCCTGCATCCGGGACATCATGGCCGATCCGGACGAACTTTGGTTGGGACAGGAATACAAGGACCGTGACAACAAGGAGTCGAAGCTGACCAATTATATATGGATCAAGTACTATAAGGAAAGGGCGGTCGCATGCGTTTCCAAGGTAGAGAACAACCGTATGGTTTTCAAGTCGTGGTTCGAGGTACGCAATCCAAAGATCAGGAGCGGGTTGCTGCTTAAGAAAAAGAAGTAGGTTTCTTGCAAAAGGCCTGTGCATGCTGGTGAGCCTGATAGCTATGGTCCCTCCACCTACCTCAAAGGAATACTTCGCCTTACAGTACCTCTCGTAAGCATTGCAAACATACAAATTATTTCAATATGAATTTCAACGAGTTGGAAAATTATTTAAGCTCCCTGCCGGACAAGATACTGGACGATGCCGCCGAGATCGTGGCCGAGACCGCTACTTCCTATTATAAGGAGCGTTTCCGCGAGAAGGCTTTCGACGGGAATCCGTGGAAGCCGGCGAAGGTCCCGCGCCGGAACGGGTCGCTCCTGATCGACAGCGGAAACCTGATGGGCAGCATCCGCCCGGCATACGTCGGGCGCGACAAGGTGGTCATATCCGCCGGCAACGACAAGGTGGACTATGCCAAAGTCCACAATGAAGGGTTCACCGGCTGGGTAACGGTACCCGCCCATGTGCGCCATACCTTCAAATACGGGAATGTAGAGGTAAGGGAACACACCCGCCGGGCGAACATACCGGCACGTCCTTTCATGGGGCGGTCGGACGAACTGGCGGAAGAGATACACAAGCGGCTGGAAGGATATATCGACACATTAAAATAACAACTTATGAACAAAGACATCTTTGTCGCGCTATGCGACCGTTTGGAAAAGGAGGTTCCGTCCCTCCGTTGGATCGATGAAGACCTGGGGCAGTTGAACGTGGGCAATTCCACGCGGCCGGCGGTGGATTTCCCCTGTTGTCTGATCGACATCGAGTATTCCGGTTGTCGGGACCTGACCGACCTGTGCCAGTTGGTGGATTTAAAGATCACACTCAAACTGGCTTTCCCCTACCAGGGGGAATCATACAGCAAGGCACCCGAAAAGGTAAGGGAAAAGGCGTTGGGCCGTTATGCCGTCGTCAGCGAAGTACATGATTGCCTGCAAGGATGGACGGCGGAAGAGATGTTCTCGCCCATGAGCCGCCGGAGCGGCCGTCCCTCGGTCATGGCCGGAGGCGTGAAAGCCTACACGCTTGTTTATGAAACGACCTTTGAAGAGTGTTAAAACCAAAAAACGGGGCATCCCACCCCGTTTTCAACATTCCCAGTTACGGCCAGGATATTCCCGCTTGAACTCCCGGACATCTTTTTTCCCTTTGTACAAGCCGGCCAGATAATCACCGAAGTCAAGCAAGGCGTTGCTGACCGTGCGGTCCTCCACATGGAACTCCTCCGATAAGATACGCATCACATCGTCAAAGCGCCTACGCCGTATTTCCGTCCAGTAATAATAACGGGCGATCAGCTCCCGGTTGCGCTTGTACACATGCTCCTGGCGGCTGGTTTTGCCGGTGGACGTCTGTACGGAAGCGCGGGAACGCCTGCGCCTGGGGGCGGGTTCTTTTGTTTCAACATCCAAATTCAGTTCGTACTGTTGCATGGCGACTTTGTTTTTTGCAAAATTACAAAATCCGCTCCACTTGGCAAACAAAAAAAACGACTCACAAAAGGAGTACGTCTCCAAATCCGTGAGTCGGTTTTTTGTTATTTATCATCGGAGGGATATTCCGCCGTCCAATTCCTGCAACCGTTTCAAGTGGTAAGCCACCGCCTCGAAAAACTCAAGGCTCCTCTCGCTTTGCCGTTTGGCATACCGGCTTCTTACTCGTGGAATACGTTTTTTGATCGATTCTGCTGCCCCTTCCGCATCTTTGATACATTGGGAAACACTGGGCATAAGCCCCATCTGTTTTGCAAATTGTTCCATATTTATTTGTTTTCTAATGGATATTAAACCCTTCCGACTGTTCGCAGAAATCTGCCAGCATTTCTATCTTATGCAAGAACTCTTCAGCCGGTGGTTCTGCTTTTTCCCCTAATATGGATTTAATCTTGATTTGTCCCTGTTCCGACAGTTGATCCCATTCTTCCTTCAACGCCCTTTTTACAGAGACATACCCCCTAAATAGCCTCGCCATGATACAGGCTTCTTCTTTTGTGACTTCAAATCCGTCATTGCTTACCGGACTGCCATCTTTCCGGGAACCGTCATAAATATATTTCCCCGGAGAGAATGTATGGTCCCCATAGCCGAACAGGTAGCAAGCACCGGTTTCGTTCAGTATGACGGGCCATGTGAATATCATCCCGTGTTTACTATCGACCCCTTCTTTCTTTGGTATCAAATCATATCCCATAACCCAATCCTTTCTCCGGCACGTATGCCGATACATACGTTGTTACTTCACACGATACGATCACACGCCCGGAACCTTTGCACTGTGGGCAGGTTGTACCCTCTTTTACTCCTTTACCTTCGCATACCTTGCAAACCACGATATGCGGTGGTATCAATTTCTCCCGTTTGGGTAACAGTCCGTCCGTCTTATCCGGTCGATCTGCTTTTCTTTTGAATCTGTTTAAAATACTGTCCATTTGTTTACATGTTTGTTTTATGACTCATAATCCGCTTCCCATTCCAACGTGACCACCACTTTCACCTTGCCTGTACCATCGCAGAGGTTGCAGGGGATGAAGGTAGGTGTGTTGTGACCAGTGGTATCCATGAAACCGCCCAGACCGCTGCAACGAGGGCAGGCGAAGCCGGATGCGTATCTCGTTTCCGTCCGCGCTCCGTGCGGGTCCGGTTTGATTTCCAATACATGCTTCATGTCGCTCATCCTGTTCTCCTTTCTTCTTTAAAATAAACTTGGCTCTTTTGATTCCTTGATATACTCCAGCAGGATGTAGTCCAACTGTTGCGTCTCCCAGTTGATGCCGGGGCGGTGCTTGTAAAGTGACTTGATCAGCCGGCGGCACTCCTCCGGCAGCAGGCCGGTATCGAGCTTCGACATTGTACGGTTGATCTGGTCAAGGCGGATGGTGGCGGCGTACATGATCTTCGCGTCGCCTTTCCACACGCCTTTCAGGTAGACATGCTTGATCGCGCCGATGGCGTTCTTCACCGGATGGTGCAGGCGGATCGTCGTAAAGCAGTCGCAGTTCAGTTTGTTGTTATAGTTCTCTTCAAATTCCAACCGTTCGTCCATGACTTTGTAATATTTTCCTGTTTGTTGTTTGCATTTGAAGCAATAGGCCATCCACCCACCCGAAGTCCTCACCACCCGGCTCACGGTGTAACGGAAGCCGCAGGGGCAGACGTAGATCCAACGGCCGGGGGGTGAGGGTGGCGGATTTTACCTTCATGCTTTATGCCTTGGTTGCCGATAAGGGAAGAGGGCGGTCAAAACCCTTGTCGTCTTTCTCGAACAGCAGCAGGCTCGTGGTTGTCCGTTCTTCGTAGATGGACTTTTTGAGGCACTCCGAAGCCTTCAGCAGTAATTCGTCACCGTCTTCTTCCGCTTTCTTGATGAACTTCAACAGGTTGTCTGGGGAGTAATTGCCTTTCTGGTCCTTTGTCAGGAGGTCGTCAATATAAGAGATCAGCCTTTTGCTCTTTTCCCCGTCCACCTGGCTTTGCATCCACTCCTTGGCGAAACCGATCCCGGCTTGGATACCGTCATCATAACGGCTACGACGGTTGTTGCACATTCGGACTTTCAAGTCGGCATTGGCCGTCTTGAACGTATAAGAACCCTGGTCGGCTTTCGCTTTGTTGTACTTTATCTTCTCATCCACCAACGGGTTCAGCTTGCTGATCCATTTGTTTTTGAACATCACGATGCCTTCGCTCAACTTGCGGGCTTCATTGAACATTTCAATAACCAGGTCGTTTTCCAGTGCGTCAAGCGCCTCTTCGTCCCTTGCCCGTTCTTCTTTTTTCCGCCGTTTCAAAGCCTCCGCCTGCAATAGGATGTTGTTTACTTCCTCTTCGCTCAATTTACTTAAATCAATAGCTTTTTTACTTAAATCTTCCATTTTTTTTGTTGTTTTTGATTGTTACGCATCTGTTTATTCTGTATCTCTTTGTATTTCGCGTACTCTCCACGCAGGTAGCCGACCGATTGTTCCAGCCGGTCGATCTCCTCTTCGTATTCGTGGAGCAGCCGGCGTTGCGCCTCCATGTCCTTGGTCGGACGGGTGAGCAGCATATCGACCAGGAAGTCGCGCTCGCCTTTCAGGTAGTCCAGACGGCGGTGCAGCCGTTTGCCCTGTTCCTCGATTTCGTCGAGTTTGTCTTGTAGGGGGATGTAACGTGCCATTGTCAATCCTCCTCCTTTTGTTTCCGGCGGATAGCGCGAATCTTCTTCAATAGTGCCTCCAGTTCCTCGTAATCGAGCTGGTTAAACCGTTTGCCGGCGATCCGTTTGTCGAGGCAATAAGCATCGACCCTCTTCCAATCGGCGGTATCGACACCTAACAGTTGCATCTGGTGGAGCACGGCCGACCGCTTGCTTTTCAGGATACGCATGGCTTCGGTCTCTTCAGCGCGTGTCAGCTTCTCTATTGCACGGATGGCTTCGTTGTATTCGTGGAGCGACATTTCGCGTAGGCTGTCGGTGCGCCCGTTCGTGAACTGAAGCACGATCTCTTCTTTGCTCGCTCCCGGCATCTGTTTCAGCAGACCGTAGAAAGCGGCGTAGTTGTCGGGCTTCGCGTAGCCTTGTTTGGGTTTCATTTGTATTACTTTCATAGATTTATATTTGTATTAGATCATTCCGGCTTCACGTGCCCCATCTTCCCAAATGACATACCGCCCGGTACTTCCGATATATCGTCCTTTGCTGTATGCCACATAGCCCTGGACCCAAATTTTCAGATCCGCATCGAACATTACGTCATTAGCCGTTTTGCCTTTGGGCATCTTACCGACTGCGTGGCTGATGAAGATGATCAATTTGTTAGGAAACGATTCCTTAAACCTGATATACTCTTTATAGTTTATCTGTGAGTACTGGATACTGTCGACCACCACGATGTTGAAACTTTTGTGTTGCCTGAGGCGGGCTGACAATTCTTGGATACTTTCCTTTACAAATCCCATCTTCCCATTCGCAGACATCATGCCAAACCGTAACAGCGAGTTTTTCACCGTCAAACTCGTTCCTTCTTCCAGTGAGACGAACAATACCCGGTCGTATTTGCATAGCTCTTTACAAAGTTGCATCACAAAGGAGGTCTTCCCGTTACCCGAATTGCCCCAAATGAACCAAACACCATAGCATTCGGGGTTGCTGAACGCCTCTTTCCATTTTCCTTCAAAAGGGAAGATGTCATACTTCTTTGTAACGATGTCTCTTATACTCTTTACTCGTTTCATATTGTTTTTGAATTGCGTTCAAATATCATTCGAACGGTTGTTTACTCGCCCATCCGTTTGGCACGATGGATGGCTTTTTTCACGCGACGGAGGTCAAAGTCGCATGGTTCGGCATCGCGGATCACTTCGTCGATCTTCTTCCGGTCGCTCAGTCCGTTGGCAACGCAGATGGAATAAACGTCGTTCGGCGTGGTAGCCTCTAACTCGAAGAATTTGCGTCCTATGCGACTTTCAATCTCCTTATAACCCGGCTTGCGGCCATGCACTCCCTTTTTGATACGTTTTATGATGTAATCGGTTGATAGGAATATAATACCGCATTTTTCCTCCAAATTATTGTAGAGGCTGACGAAATAACTGAATACCGGATCGGTCAGTTTGTCGGCTTCATCAAAGATCAGGAGCGGGGCTTCCATTTGGATGATGTCATTAAGGATCATATTCCACACCTCGCGGATGTTGTACCCATCCGTCTTGATACCCACCTTTCGGGCAATCTCACGCACGAAGTCTCCTTTTTTCATATCTTCGGAACAAAGGATATAGAACACCTCCTTGTGCTCTTCGGCATAGAGACGTGCTGTCGTTGTCTTTCCACATCCGGCTTCGCCCACCACCCAGGTGACATTGCGCCAGCGTTGGGCATCATCCAGCACATAACTTATTTCCTGGTAAGCGGACGTTTCCACGATCTGCCAACCGGTTTCGTTCTTTCCGCCACCGATCTGCGCGGCGATATCACGGAACATCTTATCCGAAATGTTTTCATACTTGCCGTTCACGATGCAACTGATCGTGCCGACCGATGTGTTTTTCAAACTGCCCGCAGCCTTGTTCTGGCTGGGGTATTTGGCGACGTAGGCGCGAAGTGCTTCGCGGATGGCGTCTTTCTGTTTGTTACTTAATACTTCCATATTTATATGATCTATTCGTTTTGTTCCTAAAATTTACATGCCACCATGCGCAAGTCTACTTCATTGTTGCTGCCAATCTGGTCCCAGGTGACGTTACTCAGTTCCTTGGTATCTTTACCTAATGACACCCGCAGCGACCGTTTCTTCGGTTGGCTGTATTGGCGGGTACGGCGGTCGAGCTGTTCTTTCGCCTCTTTGGAGAGGCCCTTCAGGTCGGGGCTGACCAGCCCGTGCTGTTCCGGAGCGACACCGTGTTCGTATTCGATCTCCTTGGCTATGACCTGGCGTTCGACACGTTCGCCGGCTATGGCTTCCTGCTGCTGGCGGATAAACGCTTTTTCCTCTTCCGTCTGTTCCTGTTGGGCGCGGTGGATATAGATCGGTGGCAGCCCTACACGCTCGAAGCGCAACGCGCCGCCTTTATCCATCCAGAGCAACCGGACGCTGCGCATGTCGGTCGGGTCATATTGCACATAGAACTTCTTGTAGGTGTTCCGGCGGCGCCATTCCAGATCCGGATTGCCCTGGTCGTCATACACCTCGTAGGTATAGTCCTTTTTCTGCACGGTGATCTTGATGCCGCCGGAGGTGAAGGTCGAGGGTTTCTCGGTCGTGTACCAGAACATGTCGACCATGTCGCGCACACTGACGGCATCGGTCTCCTCGTTCACGCTGTTTTCGTACATCTCGATCCGGGAGATACCGGTTGCCGGGTGTTTCATCTCGTTCCACTCTTCGCGGGCTGCCTCGTAGATCTCGTGCAGTTCGTCCAGCGTAGGGAGCGCATCTATATTAGCGTTGATGATCTCCAGGTTCGGGCGGCTGGTGGCCTTTACGGCGGTCACGTTCTGCCCCGTGTAGCCGAAGCGCGTCCAGAGTACCTGTTGCTGGAAACGGCTGAAAATGTTTTCGATCGTTTTCGACTCGCCGTTGTAGGGGGCGGTCGGCCGGTGAATCCGACTGATCTTCGAGAAGAACCCCTTGGCTGTGTTCTTCTTGTGGCCTCCCTGGTTGTCGCACACCAACTCGTAAGGTTTGTACCCGCTGCGTTGGATCGCCATGCGGAAGGCGTGGTATTGGGCGATGTAGTCTTCATGCTCGCTGATATGGTAGCCCAGCAACACTTCACTGTAGGCGTCCACCACCTCGTAGACGTTGATCGTGCGTTTGTTTCCGCTTTCGTCCCGGTAATAGAGGTTCAGTTTCGTGCCGTCGCCATACCAGAGGGAATCCCGGCTGGCAGGGAGCAACGTGTGGTGCTTGCGGTCGTAGAGCTGGTGTGTCCGCATTTCGCCGAACACGGCATCGTGCCACAGGGGTTTGATACGGGGGCAGTTCAGCCAGCCCTTCATGCCCCGTTCGCTCTTGAGCGGCTTCCAACCCCTTTCCGAAGCCGTGCGGTTGTAGGTCTCGAAGATTTGGTGGTCGGTATATTTGGGCATCTGGCTCCGCTTCAGCGCAATGATGTACCGTCCTTCCTCCTCGCCAATCTTCAGCGTGTTCTTGTTGCCATACTTCCCGCTGATCAGCACCTCATAATGATCAGGGCTGTAGCGCTTGATCAGTTCCTTCAACCGTCCGATGCAGCCGGGCAGCGTATGGCCGAACTCCGTGCGCAGTTCTTCGCTCCGTTTCATTATCTCCTCCCAGTAGTCGCCTGATATGCCCAGGCTATTTCGTTTAGGGCGGATGCGGGCAATATCGCCGATCAGCGTGTTCAGCACCGAGGCGTTCAGGGTATAGGCCGTGATGGTGTCCTCCGGAAGCGTCACCAGCTCGCCGTTCCTGTCGTAGCGGTGCTTCTCGAAGAAGTCTTCCGCCCGTTCATCCTTGCGGACACGTCCGCGCAGTATTTCTCTTCTCATGATCTCTTCAGGTTCGCCATACTTGGCGACAAAGCGTTGTTGGTATTTTGGGGGAAGGGAGGAGTAGATAATCAATGCGTAACCACCTTCGCCGCCGCCACGATTAATTGTCGCGATTTTTTTCCGTGAGATATTCTTATTTAAAGTATAGAACTTTATTACAGGATCATCCCCTGAAGTCAGTTCCTCGTATGTCACGCACAATGTCTTTTTGAAATATACCATATCCCCTCCATTTTTAATCCTCTAAACCATCTAAGGGTACTCGTTTTAACAAGCGGACTGAATTAGCGAAATTCAACACGACTAAAAACATCACCCATACCGGATTACAATCTGCCATCCCGACTAACAGGGTAAAACTCAGCAGAAAGTAAACGGTATATAACTTCTCTTTCCCGGTAAGGCTGCGCCACCAGGCGATCTCACCGCTAAACGGTTTTAACCAGTCCGTTTTCATGATTTCCGTTGTTTACAGGTTCGTCACCCACTTCGGAACCTCCGCGCATCAAAGCCATTTTCCGGATTGCTTTGGCCAGCCTGGTATCTTTCTTGTATGCCAGCGCACGCGATACAGTTTCGGAAGTGCAATTCATAAGCAAGGCAATCCGCTTTACTTCTCCATGTTCTACTATGATTCGTTTCTTCATTGTTATATTATCTGAGTTCTACAATAAGGATTTCTTCATCAAACGCTTTGGCCAATTCAGCCTTGAAGTAAGACATCGCGCACTCACCGTCAAACACGGCAATAAACGTCACGTTTTCCACTTGGTAGATGAAAGTGTCTTCTTCCCTCTTGAACCGGCCTAAAAAGCCATCTACTTTCGACCATTCGCGAAAATTCACTGAAACTCTAATCGCTTTCATATCATTCTATTGTTTAATGTTATCACTGTGGGCGATCCCGGATTCGAACCGGGGACAATGGCTTCTATGGGTAAGTTTCGCCTGTTCTGCCTGACTGAACTAATCGCCCGCCCGTCTTTCCGGGCTGTCCTAACCTGCAATCTATTTGCCTTAGAATAATTCCACTTGTTGTTTATATGTACTGTCGTAGAAATAGCCATCGGAGTATAAGGCTATTACCAAGCCGTCGTTATCTACTATGTTAATCTGTGTATTATAGATGTTATTTCCATAGCGTATCTCCAGCGTGCAGTTGTTGTAGCGTTTACCTCCGGTTTCTACGCCACGTTTATCCTCCACCAATCGTTCCGCTAAATACACGGCCTGACGGCTCTCGATATCCATTTCCTGCCAACTATTACGGTTACCGGCCTTTCGATTTACTTTCATAATACTTAATTTTTTAATGTTACTTCGTGGGGGACCGGGAGTCGAACCCGGATGGTCGCAACCACGCAGTCCGTGCACCCCCTTGCCCGTCTCTTAACGCCTTCCGGGCTGTCACGATCGATTTATCCTACAATCTATGCACTTCGTCCTTCTGTATACTTTGCGTGTCAATCATTGAAAGAATACACTTCCGGTCTTCGTCCCAAAGTGGAAGCCCTAATTCAATCGTTCGCTTGACTACCTCCGTTTCTCCGACCAGCTTCACCGCCTGGTTGCGGAAGTCTGTATCGTCATAAGCATGTGCTTTACCAATTAGAAAATCAGCGAGATCGTTATTTTGATGGTATAAGGTTGAGCGCATTTCACCATTCTCTTCTTCGAGAACTTGGATTTGTCGGGCGATTTGCACAAAGGAATACGGAAGTGTTACGTGGCCACCGCTATGAGTGAGCATAGGTGTAAGATCCTCGCAGAACTTATCTTTATCTGTATCAAGGGACGCATAATACAGAGTTTCAATATTCAAATACTCTTCCGGGGTTGTTTTCCTGTTTACTCTTTCTTCAAATTCTTTTTGTGTCATATCCTTTGCATTTTTAAGTTTTACTTCTAAAATTCGTCTATATGACCGCCTTTTCATATCTTTGAGGCGTGGTCATATTTTGATCATGCTGCAAATATAAGGACAAAATTTTAACCCATAAAAGAAAATGGCAAATATTTTAACCATAAAAGAGAAAGTAATGACCTTTTTGAATGAAAGAAGTATCAAGAAGGTAGATTTCTTTGAAGCTACAGGTATACAACCCAGTAACTTTAAAGGGAAAAATATGTTATCACAACCTGGAGGCGATATGCTGGTTAAAATATTAACTATTTATCCAGATTTATCAGCTGAATGGTTGATGAGAGGAGAAGGTGATATGATCAAAACTAATAATATACACAGCGAACAAATTGATAAGAATTTAAATCTCCCTCCAGAAATAACAGATAAATTTCTTATAACAATAAAAGAGCAAGCAGAAGAAATAGGAGCGTTAAAGCAAACAATCAAACAACTTAGAAAGGAATTGGGGGATGCTGCATCGGCTGCGAACGGTTCCACCATTGCCAATGTAGGTTAAAGCGCATTCGGTGGACTATTTGCCCTAAAAATGGTAAATAGCTAACAGACAAAAAAGTAACTTAAAATATAGGGGAGTGAATAAATATTTGAAAAATACAACTTCCCTCATTCAATAACATCAAAAACAACAAAAACGACCGTTTGAAAGGTATCTTACACATATCAATCGACTAAAAAACAATAGCGTTTTGTCCTACCAAATGTCCTACCTTTAAACACATTTCGTTTTTGCAGGGTTATTTTTGTCCTACCTTTCGTCCTACCAACTGTCCTACCAAACACAAAAAAGCGGCATTTCCGACCGTTAAAGACGGCAGGAAACCCGCTATTCGATCTAAAAACCGTTCAAACAGGTATTAAAAGCTGATAAAACAACTACTTAGCAGCCCTTATCAGGTGTGATTGAATGATCATAGCCCGTTTGGTGATCTTACAACTCCCGTCGGTCATACCGGCGTGCAGAAGGCTGTTTTTGGTAATGCCTAC
>PPYE01257422.1_pt1 | contig 13477 bp, 8 predicted proteins | sample 1559881 | NCBI WGS metagenome assembly PPYE01 (sample SAMN08240022, study PRJNA423297) | Human gut metagenome, whole genome shotgun sequencing project.
GCCAGGCTCATCCCTGCGTAAAAGGTCAGGAACCCAAACAGCATCTGGCTGCACACAGTAACTCCGGCCAGCCACCCGCCGCAGGTCTCCAGGGCCCTCTGCCTGAATACAGTTATATATTCCTTTACTCCCCTGTTTCCGCTTCCGAAGGAGCCCGCTGCTCCCAGGATACACCCCTGCACCGTGGGACCGCCAAATGCCAGCGCGGCTGCCGTACCGCAAAAAATCCCTGCCGTAAAACAGAACAGCAGCCAGTCCTCATAGGTGAGCGTCCCCAGACGCAGCCTTAACCACCTCATTCCCATGCATTATCCTCCTGTCCCAGTTTACAGGTAAGAAACATATCAGCTGCAGCTTCTCCCCCACTACTGTATGACAGAAATACATGGTTTATGACTTAGCCCTTGACCATGGTGTCCTTCTTATCCTCAGAACGGTATTTTCTGGCATAGGCCATAATGGCGGCAATGGTCTTGCCGTCCGTAATCTTTCCTGTGTATATCATGTCCTCCAGCTCTCCCAGGCTGCATGGAACCACATTGATCACCTCATCCTCGTCCAGATTCTGATGGGAGGGAATCAGGTTGTGGGCCACGAATATGTCAATGGCCTCATCGCAGAAGGCAACGGTTGTGGTAAGGCTCATAAGGTACTCCAGGTTCTCCGGTGATTCCACCCTGTATCCTGTCTCCTCCTCCAGCTCCCGGAACGCGCACTCCACCTTGGGCTCCCCCGGCGCATCCAGCTTGCCTGCGGGAATCTCCAGGGTGTAGCGGTCCAGGGCATTGCGGTACTGGCGCACCATAAGGATTTTTCCATCGTCGGCAACAGGCAGGACAGCCGCCGCACCATCGTGATGGATGAAATCCCACCTGGCCTCATGGCCGTTAGCCAGGACCTTGTCCTCGTATATCTTAAGAATGTTTCCCTCATATTTAAGCTGGCGGTCCAGCCGTATCACCGGTATCTGCGTATTCTTTTCCTTATCTTCCATGTCTGTTCCTTCCTCTCTGTTTTGGTTTGATATTATTGTCCTACTTCATGATCTGGGTCTTCTCATAGCAGGCGTCCGCCGCCTTGATGAGCGCATTTCTCAGTCCGTGCTCCTCCAGGGCTGATACGCCCGCAATGGTGGTGCCGCCCGGGGAACACACCTCGTCCTTTAACTGGCCCGGATGCTTTCCTGTCTCCAGAATCATTTTTGCGCTGCCCAGGACAGTCTGGGCTGCCATGGCATAGGCAGTCTTTCTGGGAAGGCCGTATTTGACCCCTCCGTCAGCCAGGGCTTCAATAAACATGTACACAAAAGCAGGTGAACTGCCGCTGACGCAGCCAACTGCGTCCATAAGCCGTTCTTCCACCATCTCCACCCGTCCGCAGGAGGAAAATATGTCCCGTACGGTTTCCTTTTCCTCCTCTGTGCAGGAGCCTTCCCCGCAGGAAATGCCGGTCATGCCTTCTCCCAGCATGGCAGGCGTGTTGGGCATGGCTCTTACCACCCGCACATTACCGCCCAGGCGCTCTGTGATATTGGAAATCGTGACGCCGGGAGCCAGGGATATCACCACCTGCTCCGGCGTTACCACATCCCTTATCTCCGAAAACACCGCGTCAAAATACTGGGGCTTAACCGCCAGTATCAGATACTTCACCGCCTTTGCGCATTCCCTGTTGGAACCGGCATGGGGCACCTTTGTCCTGGCTGTCACTGCCTCCATCTTATCCTGATGGGCCGCTGAAAATATCATATCCTCCGGTCTATGGGTCTTGAGAAGCCCGTTTAAAATGGCATTTCCCATGTTTCCCATTCCTATAAAACCAATCTTTACCATCCTCATACCTCCATGTCATGAACATTCAAACCGCAGCAAAGCCCCGGCAGACTGCCTTCTGCAGTGCGCCAGGGCTCCCGGGCATACCTGATGCCTCTTCATTCATCAGTCAATATTCCTCAGTATATCACAAAAATCAAAGGTAGCAAAGTAATCCTCAGGAGTTTCTGCCCTGCGTATCATCTCCACAGTGCCGTCCTCCTTTAACAGAAGCTCTGCTGACTTCAGCTTTCCGTTATAATTATATCCCATGGCGAATCCGTGGGCGCCCGCATCGTGGATAAACAGAAGATCTCCCTTTTTGATTTCCGGAAGCATGCGGTCAATGGCAAACTTATCGTTGTTCTCGCACAGGGAACCTACCACATCGTACATGCGGGTACATGGCTCATCCTCCCGGCCCATGACCGTGATGTGATGGTAAGCGCCGTACATGGCCGGCCGCATCAGGTTCACGGCGCAGGCGTCCACGCCCACATACTCCTTATAAGTGTGCTTCTCATGGATGGCCTTTGTCACCAGGGCGCCGTAAGGCCCCATCATGAAACGTCCCAGCTCCGTGCACAGAGCCACATCATCCATACCGGCGGGAACCAGAATCTCTTCATAGACCCTTCTTACGCCGTCACCGATTGCCAGGATGTCATTGGGTTCCTGGTCCGGACGGTAGGGGATTCCGATGCCGCCGGACAGATTGATGAACGCGATATGGACGCCTGTCTCCTCTTTCAGTTTAACAGCCAGCTCAAACAGAATCTTTGCCAGCATGGGATAATATTCATTGGTCACCGTATTGCTGGCCAGGAACGCATGTATGCCGAAATGCTTTGCGCCCTTTTCCTTCAGAATCTTAAATGCCTGGCCAATCTGCTCTGCGGTCATGCCGTATTTGGAATCGCCGGGATTGTCCATGATATCATTGCTGATTTTAAACAGACCGCCCGGGTTAAAACGGCAGCTGATGGTCTCCGGAATATGTCCCAGGGTTTCCTCCAGGCACTGGATATGAGTGATGTCGTCCAGGTTGATGATGGCTCCCAGCTTTTCCGCATAGGCAAATTCCTCAGGGGGCGTATCGTTGGAGGAAAACATGATGTCAGAACCGGAAAAACCGCATGCCCTGGACATCATAAGCTCTGTCATGGATGAACAGTCCGTGCCGCATCCCATGTCTTTCAGTATATTTAACAGGAAAGGATTGGGCGTGGCCTTGACCGCAAAATATTCCTTATATCCCCTGTTCCAGGAAAACGCCTGCTTAAGCCTGGCGGCATTCTCCCTGATTCCCTTTTCATCGTAAAGATAAAAGGGCGTAGGGTATGTCCTCTCAATCTCCCTTAATTGTTCCAGTGTTACGAATGGCTTCTTATCCATTATCTGTGTGTCTCCTTTCCCTTTTTGCGCAAAAAGCCTGTCAGGAAGTACAATATGTTCAATTGTACTCCCGGGCAGACTTCCTTGTCCAGTGTTTTTTAGTTATGCTCTACTCGATATTAATAACTCTCATAATATTGGTCTGGGTGGCTGCCTCATGGCGTCTTGCGTAGGTTACGACTCCGGCTGTGATGACGGCCAGCTCGCCTTCCTCCACAAGACCTCTGTTCTTAAGCTCCTCCACCGAGTTCTCAATCAGTTCGTCCGTGGACTCTGCGCGGCGGGACCATACCGGTACCACGCCCCACTGAAGCTGCATCTGGCGGACCGTAGCCATGCTGGGGGACATGCCGATGATTCTGGCGCCAGGTCTCCATTTGGAGAGCATCTGGGTGGTAAAGCCTGTAATGCTGGGAGCGATGATGACATCCGCATCCAGGTCATGGGCGGTTGATACAGAGGCAAAGCACACTGCGTTGGAAACATTCTTCATGTTCTGCTCCGTCACCTTCCTCTGGCGGTATCCTGCATAGTCCAGATGCATCTCTGTCTCCAGTGCAATGGAAACCATCATCTTAAGGGCGTCCACAGGATACTTGCCCATGGCTGTCTCGCCGGAAAGCATCACCGCATCCGTGCCGTCATACACTGCATTGGCAACGTCCGTCACCTCGGCCCTGGTTGGCCTTGGGTTGCGGATCATGGAATCCAGCATCTGGGTGGCTGTGATAACAATTTTACATGCCTCGTTGCACTTGCGGATAATTTTCTTCTGGATGTGGGGAACCTTCTCTGCCGGTATCTCCACGCCCATGTCGCCTCTGGCTACCATGATACCGTCCGCTGCCTCGATGATGGCGTCCAGATTCTCGATGCCCTCCGCGTTCTCAATCTTTGCAATAACCTTCATACTGGAACCCTGCTCATCCAGCATGGCCTTGATTTCCTTAATACAGTCAGCTGTACGTACAAAGGATGCCGCGATGAAGTCAAAGCCCTGCCTGATTCCAAAACGGATATCCTCTTTGTCCTTATCCGTCAGGGCCGGAAGCTTAATCTTTACATTGGGCACATTGACGCCCTTCTTCTCTCCCAGCTCTCCTCCGTTAATGACCTCACAGACAATGTCCGTATCCTTCACCTGGCGCACTTCCAGCTCAATCAGTCCGTCGTCAATGAGAATCCGGTTGCCCGCGGCAACATCCTCATTCAGTCCGCTGTAATTGATATAGCCGATGGTATCGTCACCTACCAGCTCCCTGGTGGTCAGGGTATAGGTCTGGCCTTCCTTCAAAGTCACCTTTTTGCCGTCCTTAAGCTGTCCGGTACGGATCTCCGGTCCCTTGGTATCCAAGAGCGCTGCGACCGGAATATCCAGCTCCTTGCGCACTTCCTTTAACAGCTCCAGGCGTCCCTGATGCTCATTGTAGTCCCCGTGTGAAAAGTTAAAACGGGCCACATCCATACCATTCCTGGCAAGCTCCATCATAATGTTTTTGTCGCTGGTATTGGGGCCCATAGTACAGATAATCTTGGTTTTTTTCATGTTTCTTCCTCCATAAAATTGTGAGAGTTAATTGAGAGTTAATAGTGTAACGGCAGATTCAGACGTGAACGACGGAATCATGATTTGGGGGAATCCGATTTTTTCACGTGCTGGTGTGTATATAAATGATCCATGCAGTACTCATAGCTGCCTTCACATTTTGAACAATAGCGGAACTCCATGCCCGGACTTTCCTCGTCGGTCCTGCCGCAGACCGCGCACTTGTGGTGGGTGCGGTTTACGGGCCGCATGGTTTTTACCTTGAAATCCTGCTTGCGCTTTACTTCCTTTGGGCTGTATTTCTTAAAGTCCTTTGTCATCAGGAAGAAAATGATGAAGTTGGCAAGGGACAGGAAAATGGCGATTCGCTGGGGTAAGCTGCCGTATACGAACCCGAATACCAGGAAAAAGGCGTCAAACAGCGCCAGCCATTTGGCCTTGATGGCAAGTATAAAGTAAATATAAAAGTATTCCTCCGGGAACATCACCGCGTAAGCCAGGAATATGGACATACTCAGGTAAGAGGTGTTAAGGTGCATATCCCATCCCCAGATAAAGTATACAATAAACTCGGCAAGTATGATGCCGATGGCTCCCATAAAAAAGAACACGTTAAAGCGGAACGCTCCCCACACCGCCTCCAGGGAACGGCCCAGTGAATAGTACATGAGCGCCGCAAAAATAATCCAGAAGGGGCTCAGTGTGGGCGGGTAAAGCAAAAATGTCACCAGCCTCCAGACCTGTCCGTGAAGAATGGCCTCCGCGTCCAGACTCAGGTACCGGGTAAAGAACATGGGGTCCATGTACATCATGACAAAACCCATAACATACATAATGATAATGTAATACATCAGGTTGTGAATGGCATATCTGCCAAACCGGCGCTCAAGCTTATTAAAAAATCTCATCCTATCATCCTTTTCATTTGCCTGTGTGGTTTCATTTAAAACAGGTCTTTCTTATTAAATATATACGCAACAAACAGTGACAGCAGAAGGGTCAGGCCCAGTACTATTGCAAATCCGTAGGGACTGTCCGCAAAAGGCATGCCATGAGAGTTTACGTTCATGCCGTAGAAGCTGGCAATCATGGTTGGTATGGACAGAACAATGGTAACGGTAGCCAAAAACTTCATGACAATATTCAGGTTGTTGGAGATAACCGATGCAAACGCATCCATGGTGCCGCTCAGGATGCCGCTGTATATGTTGGCCATCTCAATGGCCTGCTTGTTCTCCACGATTACATCCTCCAGCAGGTCCGTGTCCTCCGGGTACTTCTTTATCTTCTCAATGCGCAGCAGCTTTTCCAGCACCACCTCGTTGGAACGAAGGGAGGTGGTAAAGTATACCAGTGACTTTTCCAGCTCCAAAAGCTCAATCAGCTCCTCGTTCTTCTGGGACTGGTGGAGCTTGCGCTCAATGACTTCACTCTTTTTATCAATGATTCGGAGGTATTGCAGGAACTGGGTGGCATTTTTATAAAGAATCTGCAGGATAAACCTGGTTTTCATGAAGGTGTGGAAATCCCTCACCCTTCCGTCCATAAAGGAAGTGAGCACAGGGGTCTCCTCCAGGCAGACCGTAATCAGCACATCCTTGGTGGTGATGATAGCCAGAGGGATGGTGACAAACCAGTCCTTGCCGTTGCGCTCCTCTATGGAAGGAATGTCCACCAGAATCAGGGTGTATTCATCCTCCACCTCTATACGGGACCGCTCTTCCTCATCCAGAGGCGCCCGCAAATGGTCCGGGTCAATCTGATAAGTATCTGCGATGTCAATGATTTCTGAGGCTGTAGGGTTTGTTAACGCAATCCAGCAGCCAGGCTGCATCTCTTCCTTTTCGTGCATAGCACCGTCTTCGGTCTTAAAAATCCGTATCATGCGAACTCTCCCCCATTCTGAAATTATACGTTCTCATTATAGTGACTGCCCCCGCTTTTGTCAAATGAAATAGCCTTCCATTTTATATTATACCGAATATTTTTCAGGGAGAATACATAAATTTTACCTGAACAGTAAAAAGGGAACCTTAGAAACATGCACAATTTTCGCCATTTCTTCACGATTTTTTAACGCCTGTCCCCAATTGTATTTATACTTATTTTATGTTAAACTCTACTATGAATGTCCAGCGTCTCAGCGCCGGAATTTGTTGCATAAGTCACAGTATTCCCCATAAAACTGTATTATGATACATGTAAAACAGCTTTACGGTCCCCCAGTACTGCCGGACATGGTTTTCCCCCATGGCGCGGCGGAACAGCCGTCAAGTTACAAAGGAGGTCAGGGTAAAACCCCGCATATATGAAATTACATACAAATACCCTTACGCTTGGAATCGACATTGGTTCCACAACCGTCAAAGTTGCACTGTTAAATCAGGCTTCCCATATAGTATTCTCCGATTATGAACGCCATTATGCCAATATACAGGAAACTCTGGCGGGACTTTTAAAAAAGGCCCGTGAGATAACCGGCCCTATTCAGGTAATCCCTGTTATAACCGGTTCCGGAGGGCTCACCCTTTCCTCCCATCTGGAGGTTCCCTTTGTCCAGGAGGTAGTGGCTGTGGCCTCTGCGCTTCAGGACTTCGCGCCTCAGACCGATGTGGCCATCGAGCTGGGCGGTGAGGACGCAAAAATTATTTATTTCACCGGAGGCATCGACCAGAGAATGAACGGAATCTGTGCGGGAGGCACCGGTTCTTTTATTGACCAGATGGCGGCCCTGCTCCAGACGGACGCTTCCGGCCTCAATGATTATGCAGAACATTATAAGGCCATATACCCCATTGCGGCCCGCTGCGGTGTGTTTGCAAAATCCGACATACAGCCCCTGATTAATGAGGGCGCCACCAGGGAAGACCTGGCTGCCTCCATTTTCCAGGCCGTGGTCAACCAGACCATCAGCGGTCTGGCCTGCGGCAAGCCTATCCGGGGAAATGTGGCGTTCTTAGGCGGTCCCCTCCATTTCCTGCCTCAGCTTCGGGAAAGCTTCATCCGCACCCTGCGCCTGACGCCGGAGCAGGTTATTGCGCCGGATCACTCCCACCTCTTTGCGGCCGTGGGAGCAGCCATGAATCCCCAGGATAACCAGGAGCCCCTTCCTCTGGAGACACTGATTCAGAGACTGTCCTCAGGCATTAAGATGGATTTTGAGGTAAAGCGCATGGATCCCCTCTTTAAGGACCAGGAAGACTATGACCGGTTCTGTGCCCGCCATGCCAGCAACCATGTAAAGAGCGGGGACCTGTCCTCCTATGAGGGGTGCTGCTACCTGGGCATTGACGCCGGTTCCACCACCACCAAGGCTGCCCTGGTAGGGGAGGACGGCACACTGCTGTACCGTTTCTATGACAATAACAACGGAAGCCCTCTGGCCACTGCCATCCGGGCTATCCGGGAGATAAAGGAACAGCTGCCTGAAACCGCCCGTATCGCCTACTCCTGTTCCACCGGTTACGGCGAAGCCCTGTTAAAGGCAGCCCTGATGCTGGATGAGGGAGAGGTGGAGACCATATCCCACTACTATGCGGCTGCTTTCTTTGAGCCGGATGTGGACTGTATCCTGGACATCGGCGGACAGGATATGAAGTGCATCAAGATTAAGGACGGCACAGTGGACAGCGTACAGCTCAACGAGGCATGCTCCTCCGGCTGCGGTTCCTTTATCGAGACATTTGCCAGGAGCCTGAACTACAGTGTGGAGGATTTTGCCAGGGAAGCCCTGTTTGCCAAAAATCCCACGGACCTGGGCACCCGCTGCACGGTATTCATGAATTCCAATGTAAAGCAGGCCCAGAAGGAAGGAGCCACCGTGGCCGACATTTCCGCGGGTCTGGCTTATTCCGTTATCAAGAACGCATTATTTAAGGTAATTAAGATAACAAATGCTTCCGACCTCGGAGAACACGTGGTGGTCCAGGGAGGCACTTTCTACAACGATGCCGTGCTCAGAAGCTTTGAAAAAATATCAGGATGCCCGGCAGTACGCCCGGACATCGCAGGCATCATGGGCGCCTTTGGCGCTGCCCTCATTGCCAGGGAACGCTATCACATGGCCAGTGAACCGGAGACATCCATGCTCTCCCTTGAAAAGATCATCGGCCTTAAGTACAGCACCTCCATGACCCGCTGCAAGGGCTGCAACAACCACTGTGTGCTGACCATCAACCAGTTCGGAAGCGGACGCCGCTTTATCTCAGGCAACCGCTGCGAGAGGGGTCTTGGCCTTGAAAAGGCCAAGAAAGAGATTCCCAATCTGTTTGATTACAAGTACCGCCGGATGTTTGACTACGAATCCCTGCCCATGGACCAGGCGGACCGCGGTACGGTAGGCATTCCCAGGGTGCTCAACATGTATGAAAACTTCCCCTTCTGGGCTGTGTTCTTTAAGAAGCTGCGCTACCATGTGGTGCTGTCTCCCCAGTCCACCAGGCAGCTCTATGAGCTGGGAATCGAATCCATCCCCAGTGAATCCGAGTGTTATCCTGCCAAGCTGGTACACGGACATGTGACCTGGCTCATCAAGCAGGGCGTAAAGTTCATCTTCTACCCCTGCATCCCCTATGAGCGCAATGAGAGCCCGGACGCAGGCAACCACTACAACTGCCCCATGGTCACCTCATATGCGGAAAACATTAAAAATAACGTGGAGGCGCTGGCCGAGGAAAACGTGCGTTTTATGAATCCCTTTATGGCGTTTACCAACGAGGAGATTCTCACCGATACCCTTGTAAAGGAATTTTCAAGGACATTCCAGATTCCGGCTGCCGAAGTCAGGATGGCTGCCCATGCCGCCTGGCAGGAGCTGACTGCCTCCCGCGATGATTTGATGAAAAAAGGCGAGGAGACTCTGGCCTGGCTGAAGGAACACGGAAAGAGGGGCATAGTCCTGGCCGGCAGGCCCTATCATGTGGATCCTGAGATTCACCACGGCATACCGGAACTGATTACCTCTTACGGATTTGCCGTCCTCACCGAGGACTCCATATCCCATCTGGGCAGGGTGGAACGGCCTCTGGTGGTGACGGACCAGTGGATGTACCACTCCCGCCTTTACGCGGCTGCCAGCTTTGTAAAGACCCAGGATAATCTGGATCTGATTCAGCTCAATTCCTTTGGCTGCGGGCTGGATGCAGTGACCACGGACCAGGTTGCCGATATCCTGACCCATTCCGGCAAGATTTATACGGTGTTAAAGATTGACGAGGTCAATAACCTGGGAGCTGCCAGAATACGTATCCGCTCCCTCATTGCAGCCTTAAAGGTAAGGGACCAGAGACATTTTGAACGCAGGGTGGTGTCCAGCGCCTATCACCGGGTGGTGTTTACCAAGGAGATGAAGAAGGATTACACTCTTCTCTGCCCCCAGATGTCGCCCATTCATTTTGACCTTCTGGAGCCGGCTATCCGCTCCTTTGGATATAAGATTGAGGTATTGCAGAACCACAACCGAAACGCAGTGGACGTGGGACTCCAATATGTAAATAACGACGCCTGCTACCCGTCCCTCATTGTCATCGGACAAATCATGGACGCCCTGCTGTCCGGCAAATATGACCTGGACCACACGGCTGTCCTCATGAGCCAGACCGGCGGCGGCTGCCGCGCATCCAACTACATCGGCTTCATCCGCAGGGCCCTGGAAAAGGCGGGAATGCCCCAGATACCGGTTATCTCTGTCAACGCCAACGGAATGGAGACAAATCCCGGCTTCACCTTCACCGTGCCTCTGCTGACAAAAGCCATGCAGGCCATTGTGTACGGGGATATCTTCATGCGGGTGCTTTATGCCACCCGGCCCTATGAGGCAGAGCCAGGCAGTGCCAATGCCCTTCATATGAAATGGAAGGCCCGCTGCATTGCCTCCCTGTCCAAGAAAAATGCCGCCATGATAGAATTCGGACGCAATATAAAAGGGATTATCCGTGATTTTGACGCTCTCCCAAGGCTGGATGTAAAGAAGCCAAAGGTGGGCATTGTAGGGGAAATCCTTGTGAAATTCTCTCCTTTGGCCAACAACCACATTGTGGAGCTGCTGGAATCCGAGGGCGCCGAGGCAGTGATGCCTGATTTGATGGATTTCCTGCTGTATTCCTTCTACAACAGCAACTTTAAGGCCGAGCACCTGGGCTCCAAAAAATCCACCGCCAGACTGTGCAACGCAGGCATTGCCCTGTTGGAGTATTTCCGCAGGACAGCCAGGAAGGAACTGACGGCCAGCATGCATTTTACGCCCCCGTCAGCCATCAACGAGCTGGCCCAGATGGCCAAAGGCTTCGTATCCCTGGGCAACCAGACAGGGGAGGGATGGTTCCTGACCGGCGAAATGCTGGAGCTGATTCACAGCGGCGTGAACAACATCATCTGTACCCAGCCCTTTGGATGCCTGCCCAACCACATCGTCGGCAAGGGCGTCATTAAGGAACTGCGCCGGAATTACCCCCAGTCCAATATCATTGCCGTGGACTATGACCCCGGCGCCAGCGAAGTGAACCAGTTAAACAGAATCAAGCTCATGCTGGCCACAGCCCAGAAGAACCTGAAAACAGAGATATCCCGGGAGGACCGCGGAAACGGAAGGCGTCCCGTGGCTGCCTACAGCCCCTGCCTGGGAACCATGTCGCATACATAAAACGGTGTACGGAAACTACAAGCTGTATCCCGCCGTATATGAAATAATGTACATAATCAAACTATAATAAAACCCCTCCGTCCAATAAGGTAATCAACTGATTGATACTTATTGGCGGAGGGGTTTCGTTTATTGCTTTTTAATATATATCTTCCGTCTTACTCCGGAAACAGAGGCACAATCCGTTTTGCAGTCACCTGCACCAGTCCCATGTCCGACATCTTGGCATCAGGTATAACCGGAAGGGCAAGGGTCACAATGCGGAGCAAAGGATTTTCCATATTAGTAAGGCCCAGGGCCCTGTTGGCATCCTTCATCACGGCGCTGTCCTCTGCCAGCTCCTCTGCGGGCTTAAGGGACATAAGGCCTGCCAGCGGCAAAGCCAACGTGTGAAGAATCTTTCCCTCCTTCACGGCACACATACCGCCGCCTGTGCGCGCCAGCTCCTCTGCCGCTATAAGGGCTTCCTCCGGGTTGTCGTACACAATGGTAAGATTGTGGCTGTCATGGGATACCGTGGACGCCAGGGCACCTGTCTTTGTGCCAAAGCCCCTGACCAGACCCAGGGCTATGTTGTCATTGCCCTCGTAGCGGTTAACCACTGCCACAAATTTCAGGTCCTGGTCCCCGCTTATATCTATTCTGCCGTCCTTTACCCAAACCTCCTCGCACACGATATCCGTGGTGGAGAGATTCATGTCATAGTATTTCATCAGATTGACCTTTACTTTTCCCTGGGATACAGGCGGATGGATGGTAAAGTCCTCCGCGGCCAGCTTCCTTACGTGGACTGAGTTGGCTGACTCCAGAGGATAGGATTTGTCCTCAATTTCCGCCAGCAGCCTGCCCTCCTGGGCCACCAGCTTACCTGCGTAGAACACATGGCTGGGCCTCAGTTCCCTCAAATCATCTACCAGAAGCATATCGGCCGCATATCCCGGCGCCACAGCGCCCAGGTTCTGCAATCCCGCCTCCCTGGCGGAATTCAGGGTGGCGCTCTTGATGGCTGCCACCGGCTCCATGCCGTATCTGATGGCTGCCCTGACCACATCATTGATGTGGCCGTTGTGAAGGATATCATCGGCCTCTCTGTCATCGGTGCAGAGACAGAAGTTGTCAAAGAAACGGAAATCCTTAACCCCGCTCCATATGGCCTCCACATTCTTGGTGATGGAGCTGTCCCTGGCATCCACCCGCATACCGCTTCTCATCTTCTCCAGGGCTTCCTCCGCTGTCCTGGATTCGTGGCAGGTATTAGGACCGCCGCACAGATAGGCGGACAGCATCCTTCCCTCCACAAAGGGGGCGTGGCCCTGGAGGTACAAGCCGTGCTCCTCGGCTGTTCTGATAATATCCATCATGCGGTCGCCGCCATGAATCACATCCAGATAATCCATGACTTCCGCCAGCCCCACAACCCGCTCCAGCTTAGCCAGCTCCTCTATCTGGGCCGGCCCAAACTCGGCGCCTGCATGCTCCAGTCCGGGCACAGCCGGCACGCAGCTGGGTATGTCAATCAGCTGGCGCATGGGAAGCCCCTCAGAAGCCTCATGCATATACCGCACTCCCTCAATGCCCCATACATTTCCAATCTCATGGGGATCTGTGATGACCGTGGTGGTTCCCTTGGGAATCACTGCCTTTGCAAAATTCCTGGGTGTCATCATGGAACTCTCAATATGCTCATGGGCGTCTATCAGACCCGGAATCAGGTATTTTCCCTGTCCGTCCACCACTTCTTTCGCAAACTGCTCCTCCCTGCCCGGCTCCTTATACTCCACATGGCTAATGAAGCCGTCATAAACATAAACGCTGGCCGGGTAAATTTCCCCGGTAATCACATTGACCAGCTGTACATTCTTTATGGCCAAATCACTTTTTATCTCTCCCAGAGCCGCCCTGAGAAGTGCTCTTTTATCTCTTGGCTGTATCTTCATCTCTATCCTTCCCTTCTTTCAACTATCATTTTGTCTGCAATTCTACTATTTAAACACAAAATACATGACCAGCGGAACAGCCAGCACGTACATGACTGGATGCAGCTCCCTAAACTTACCCGTGGCAGTCTTGATGATGATATATGCC
>PPYE01627524.1_pt1 | contig 13477 bp, 9 predicted proteins | sample 1559881 | NCBI WGS metagenome assembly PPYE01 (sample SAMN08240022, study PRJNA423297) | Human gut metagenome, whole genome shotgun sequencing project.
CAATGACATAGAAAAAATAAGTACAATTCCTATTAAACTGTATATACTTACTGACTCGTCAAGTATTACTTTTCCTAAAATAACAACAAATACTATTCCTAAATAATTAAATATACTTACCTCAGAGGCATTTGCATATTGATAACTAATCGTCAACCCAAATTGTCCAACAGCGGATGCAACACCTATTAAAATTAAGTATATAAAAATTTTTAAATCAGGAATATTTAAATTCTTAAATATAAATGGGAAGCTACAAATAGTTGAAAACAAAGAGAATATAAAAATTATAGTTTCAGTTTTTTCTGATTTCCCTATTTTTGATACACACATATAGGCTATAGATGCACTAAGTGCAGAACTCATCGCAACCATTGCAGGAAATAATCTGGAATTAAATTGTGGCCTTACTACAAAAATTGCACCTATAAAAGAAAATGTTAAAGTTAAAAATCTTTCCAGTGTAAATTTTTCTTTAAATAAAAAACAAGCAATTAAGACTACAAAAATAGGACTAGTTCTTTGCAATATTCCTGCATCTGCAACAATCATATGATTTATAGCATAAAAATTGAAAATCACTCCCATATATCCGAAAGCAGATCTCATAAGAAGCAATTTTCTATTTCTTTTTTCTCCTAAAAAACTACTTCCTCTTATCAAGATATACACAGCACAAATAATTAGCATTACAAAATTTCTCATAAAAACCTGTTGCATAAGTGTAAATTTACCTGATGTCAATTTTACAAAAATTTGCATAAAACTAAAACCAAGTGTGGAAATAATCATAAAAATAATACCTAATTTGAAATTTTTATTTCTGGAATTATCTACCATACAACCTCCTTATCAAAAAAATAAATGCCACGCAAGTGGCATTTATTAAAAAATAATTTTAAGAAATTATTATAATGATGCTTCATAATCAGCGTCATTAGTTAATTCTTCTAATTCAGCCGGATTAGACATTTCAATTTTGCAAACCCATGCAGCATAACAATCTTTATTAATTTCACCAGGTTCATCATCTAATAGTTCATTAACTTCAATAACTTTTCCTGAAACAGGAGCATTAATATCACTTGCAGCTTTTACAGATTCTACAGATGCTAAAGAATCACCTGCTTCAACTTCATCATCAACTTCTGGAAGTTCAACATAAACAATATCTCCTAAGTGATCTTGTGCATAATCAGCTAGTCCAACTGTTACTACATTTCCTTCAACTTTTACCCAATCATGATCTTTAGTATAAAGTAATCCTTTTTCTACTCTCATTCTAATATACCTCCTAAAATTTTTACTATAACAAACACATCCAACTATGTACTGATATATTGGACTCCACTATAATATTATAGTATACTTAAATTATAGTGTAGTTTTAAAAAAATTTCAATACCTTTCATTAATTTTTTTATGTTTTTTTGAAATTTATTCAAAAATTTTTTAAAAATTGTTAAATATATATATTTAAAAGTATTTTTTCACTATATTTCACATCAAATAAAATATAGCAGAGAAAAAAATAGTATGAATTATTAACATAAATTCGCACTGCACATTTTTAAATTTTTAAAATCTATTATACTTATAAAAATATTTTATATTTTGCATAAAAAACAATAAAATATAAAATATTTAATCGATTTTTGTAGGAAAACTTTTGTTTCTACATAATTTTTAATTTTTTTAATTGATTTTTTTGAAGGCTTAACATTTGATGATGTACTTTTAATTCCGGCAAAGAGTGAAGTTTTACCAAAGGATGTAAATTTATCATCACAACTTACAAAGAAAATCAAACTAAATATCCCTATTATTTCTGCTGCGATGGATACTGTAACAGAACATAAGATGGCCATTGCAATGGCAAGAGAAGGTGGACTTGGCGTAATACATAAAAATATGCCTATAGAACTTCAAGCTGAAGAAGTTAGAAAAGTTAAACGTTCAGAAAGCGGAGTTATTAATGATCCATTTTTCTTAACTCCGGAACATAAAGTTCAAGAAGCTGAAGATTTGATGAGAAAATATAGAATTTCCGGCGTTCCTATTGTAAATTCAATGGAAGAAAAAAAATTAGTTGGAATTTTGACTAATAGAGATTTAAGATTTTTAGAAGATTATTCAGTTAAAATTGATTCTGTAATGACAAAAGAAAATTTAGTAACAGCTCCTTCTAATACTACTTTAGATGATGCTACAAAAATTTTAAGAAATCATAAAATAGAAAAATTACCTCTTGTAAATGAAAAAGGAATTTTAACAGGTTTAATAACTATTAAAGATATAGAAAAAGTTGTTAAATATCCAAATTCTGCAAAAGATGCACAAGGAAGACTTCTTGTAGCAGCTTCAGTTGGAACTGGTGCTGATACTTTTGAAAGAGTAGAAGCTCTTGTAAATGCTGGTGTTGATGCTTTAGTTATAGATACTGCTCATGGTCATTCTATGGGAGTTGTAAGAAAAGTTAAAGAAATTAGAGAAAAATATCCAGATCTTGATATTATTGCAGGAAATGTTGTAACAGCAGAAGCAACAAGAACACTTTTTGAAGCAGGTGCTGATGTTGTTAAAGTTGGTGTTGGTCCTGGCTCAATCTGTACAACAAGAGTTGTTGCAGGTGTAGGAGTTCCACAAATTACAGCTGTTTATGATTGCGCTACTGTTGCAAGAGAAATGGGAAAAACAATTATTGCAGATGGTGGATTAAAATATTCAGGAGATGTTGTTAAAGCTCTTGCTGCAGGTGGAAATGTTGTAATGTTAGGTTCAATGCTTGCAGGAACTGATGAATCTCCAGGAGAATTTGAAATTTACCAAGGAAGAAGATTTAAAACTTATAGAGGTATGGGTTCTCTTGCAGCAATGGAAAAAGGATCAAAAGATAGATACTTCCAAGAAGAAGGTAAAAAACTTGTTCCGGAAGGCATTGAAGGAAGAATTCCTTATAAGGGAACTTTAGCAGATGCAATTTACCAAATTGTTGGTGGAATTAGAGCCGGCATGGGATATACAGGTGCTAAAGACTTACAAACTTTAAGAGATACTGCACAATTTGTAAAAATGACAGGTGCAGGACTTATTGAATCTCACCCACATGATGTTCAAATAATTAAAGAAGCTCCAAACTATTCTAAATAGAGAAGAAGGCTATTCGTTTTAAAGCGAATAGCCTTTATTATTTTTATAATCAGCATACCATTTAGGTATAATTGTTTTAAAATTTTCATAATTTTCAAAAGTCTTATAAAATCTTCTTTTCATTCCAAGAATTTCTTTTTCTCCAAATTTTTCAGCCCATTTAATTGAATACAAGGTATAACAAGCTACATAAATTGCTTGAATCTCCCAAAATTCATTCGGAACATCATCTTCAAAATATGAGTCAATCTGTCCGACACAGTATGGAATACTAAATTCTATACCAAAACTTTCCAGTTTATAAAATTCTTCATAAGAGTCAAATATGCACCAACGATTAAAATCTATAACTCCTATCTCATTATTTTCCATTAAAATTAAATTTGAAGGATGAAAATCTCCATGTAAATAAGAATAATTTCCACAAACTTTATCTACATTTCTTTTAACATATTCAATAAAATTATTGTCATTTTCAACTCTCACATTAGATGATTCATATTTTTCTATTTTATCCAACAATTTTATTTTAAGCCTATCATCAAAATTTTTGTCCTCAACTTTTAGACTGTGAATAGCTTTTAGAATTCTTCCTGCTTTTCTTCCAAGTAAATATTGTTCTTCTATTGAAAGTTTTGGAAGCGCCTCACTTAAATCAACTCCGTTAATCCAAGATAAGAGCATATAGACATTCTTTTTACCATTACATATTCCAAAACTTATAGGCTTTGACATTTCAAAACCTAGTTTAGAAAATTTTGAAATAACTTCATATTCTTCTTTTTTTTGTTCATAAAGAGAAATATCGGATAATCTTAAAAGTAAATATCCACTTTTATTTTTTAATTTTATCTTAAACTTTTCATCTTTAGAATATCCTTTATTTATTTTTTCAACACTCTCTACATCTTCCAATTCTTTTATATCTTTTAAAAATTCAAACATATATTCTCCAATTAATTATTGATAAACTGCCCTACTTCCTCCAATCAATTTCGGTCTAGAAGTTAATGCAGTCAAATGCGCATTTCCTATTTCTTTTATTGATAATCTTACCGGTATTTGAACAAATTTAACATGCATTCCGATTGATGTATCTCCTATATCAAGTCCTGCTTTTGCAACTATTCTTTCTACAACCACAGGATTTTTAAATAATTCGTATGCAGAAGTAGCTACTCCACCACCCGCATTTTTTTGTGGTACTACATTAACTATTTCAAAGTTATTTTTAATCGCAACTTCTTTTTCTATAACTATTGCTCTATTCAAATGTTCACAACATTGAACAGCAAAATTAACTTTAATTTTATCTAACTTTTCTTTTATAGTTTCAACAATTAGCTTTCCTACTTCAACATCAGTGTCTTTTCCTATATGTTTTCCTTTTACCTCACTTGTACTACAACCTAAAACAAAGATGTCTCCCTCTTCAAATTTAGCTTTTTCGATAAGTTCATCCATACAAATTTCTAAATCTTCTCTAATTTTACCTAAATCCATAACGACCTCCTAAAAAGTACTAATCTTTTTAACAGTTTTTAAAAGCAAGATGAATCCTGTTACAGCAGAAATAAAATCAACTATCGGATAACTAATCCATGCTCCTAAAACACCAAATCTTCCTACCATAATTATAACTATCGGAATATATAGAAGTGTTTCTCTATAAATTGATAAGAGAAAATTGTATTTTTCCTTGCCGACTGATTGAAAAAAGTATATACAAATGTAATAAAAACTTAAAATTGGAAAAACTAGAATTACATATTTAAAACTATCTGCAGCCATTTGTAAAAGTCTTTCGTCTTTTAAAAATAGACCTATAATAAATTTAACATTATAATTCATAAACATCCATATAAGAGTCGATAGTGAAAATACAAAAATAAATCCTGTTTTTAAAATTCTCTTGATTTTAACAAAATTTTTCGCTCCATAGTTATAGGAAATCAGCGGTTGAATTGAACTGCTTACTCCTATCATAGCAACAAACATAAACATAGAAACTTTTGTAATTACTCCTACCAAAATAATTGCATCATTACCGCCAACCGGTAAAAGTAAATGATTAAGTACACTAATTAAAATGGCATCTGAAAATTCTATTATAAATGAAGAAAAACCTATTGCTAAAATATTAAATGAAATTTTAAAGTCAAGTCTTGGAATTAAAGAAAAATTATTTTCTTTCTGTAATTTTTTTACAAAAACAAGTGAAAATAAAAAAGATATAAATTGGCTCGAAATAGTGGCAATCGCCGCTCCTTCAACAGCCATATTCAAATTTTTAATTAAAATATAATCTACAACTATATTTATTAAAGCTCCGATACTTGAAGCAATTAACATAAATTTCATATTTCCGTAAGCTATGTTCATATAACCGAAAACCGTTGTAAAAGCTAAAAATATGCTACCAAACATAACTATTCTAAGATACCTTATAGAATAAGTTAGAATATCATTTCTAGCCCCTAAAAACATACAAATATCCTCAACAAACAGAATTGTTATAATTGTAACTGCAAATATAATAAGTAAAGTTAGTCCGTTTACAGCTGTGGTATATTTTGTTATATCCTTATTTCTTTTTTCTCCAAGTCTTCTGGAAATTAAATTTGAAACTCCTATCCCAAGACAAACAGAAATTGCAATAACTAGTCTTTGTAGCGGAAAAACTACACTTAATGCTCCGATTGAATCGGCTCCGACATATCTACCAACGAAAAATGTATCAACCATATTATACAATTCTGCAATAAGAATGCTCAAAATTCCCGGTATTGCAAAATGTAGTATTGCCTTAACTATATTATTTTCGTAGTAAATACTTTTCGTATCCATTTTTATAAACCTCCTTAATCCTCATATCCATTTGGATTATTTACTTGCCATCTCCAACTGTCTTCACACATTTCTCTTATTCCATATTTAGCTTCCCAACCAAGTTCTTCCTTTGCCTTAGTAGAATCAGCATAACATTCTGCAATATCTCCGCTTCTTCTTGGAGTAACTACATATTTTATCTTTTTACCTGTAACTTCTTCAAAATTTTTAATCATATCAAGAACACTATAACCTTCGCCTGTTCCAAGATTATAAATTCTAACAGCCTTACTATCTTCAAACTTTTTAATTGCCTTTATATGACCTAATGCTAAATCTAAAACATGAATATAATCCCTTACACCTGTTCCATCTTTTGTTTCATAGTCATCTCCAAAGACTCTAACATAATCCAATTTACCAACCGCTACTTGAGTTATATATGGAACTAAATTATTAGGAATTCCATTCGGATTTTCCCCTATTCTACCACTCTTATGAGCTCCAATTGGATTAAAATATCTAAGAAGAATAACATTCCATTCATTATCAGAAATATATAAATCTGTAAAAATTTCTTCTAAAAATAATTTTGTTCTTCCATAAGGATTAGTTACAGAAAGTGAAAAATCTTCTTTTATAGGAACTGATTTCGGCTTCCCATAAACTGTTGCAGAAGAGCTAAAAATTATATTTTTTACATTAAACTCTCTCATAACTTCTATAAGTTTTATACTTCCATTAATATTATTATCATAATATTCTATTGGTTTTTCAACAGATTCTCCAACAGCCTTAAGTCCTGCGAAGTGAATTACCCCATAAATATCATTTTCTGAAAAAATCTTTCTAAGTATTTCTTTATCTCTAATATCACCTTTGTAAAATTTGAATTTTTTCCCACTAAGCTCTTCAATTATTTTTAAAACTTTTTCGCTGGAATTGTAAAAATTATCAATTATTACAACTTCATATCCTTCATTTAAAAGTTCTATACAAGTATGAGAGCCAATATATCCTGCCCCTCCGGTAACTAAAATTTGTTTCATATTTATCTCCTATTTTGTGTTCTTAATTAATTCTCTACATCTAATTTCATCTTTTTTTAATTGTTCTATGAGTTCCTCAACAGAATTAAATTTTATATTATCTCTTAATCTTTCTAAAAAGCAAAGTTCAATATCTTTTCCATAAATATCCTTATCAAAATCAAATATATGCGATTCTATTGTGGATTTTTTGTTATCAAAAGTTGGATTATGCCCAACGCTTGAAAAACTAAAATATTCATTTTTATCTACTATAGTTTTGGTAAAATAAACTCCCTCTTTTACCATTACATAATTAAAAGAAATCTCCAAGTTTGCTGTAGGATAACCCAAATTTCTACCTCTTTGAAATCCGTGAGTTACTTTCCCTTTTATTGAAAAATTATCTCCCAACAAATCATTTGCTAATTCAATTTTCCCTGATTTTATGTATTCAATTATTTTTGTACTGCTGATTTCAATATTATCATAGCGTAATTTATCAATAATTGTACAAGATAGACACTTTTCTTTCATATACGACTTTATAAAATCAGTATTTCCTTCACGATTTTTTGAAAATTTATAATCTTCTCCAACCACAATATGTTTTATATTTAGATTGATAGTTAAAAAATCTAAAAATTCTTTCGGTGAAAGATTTTTAATTTTTTCAGAAAATTCAATGCTAAAAACATAATCTATTTTAAAACTTTCAAGTTTTTTTAATTTATCCTCAAAAGACATTATCCTACTTGCATTTTGATGAAAAATTAAATCTTTTGTATGATTTTCAAAAAGAAAAACTGCACTCTTATAACCTTTTTCTAATTTTACATTATTTAATTCAGAAATCAATTTTTGATGTCCTCTATGAAAGCCATCAAAATTTCCCAGAGCTACAACAATGTCATCAAATTTAAAATCACTTTCCAAATTTAATTTAAAATGCTCCATAAAAACCTCTTATTTAATCCATATTTTACAATAATTATACAACAAAAAGTACTTAATTTCAATTTTAGAAATCGTAAGCCCTTTAAGTCTATAAAAAATCTTATTTTACCACATAAAAAAACACGTTCGTTTTGAACGCGTTCTCTCTATAATTTTTCTATCGCATCTAGTATATCTGTTAAGCAATCAGTATCTAGTTTTTCTGCTTCACCTTCATCAACCATTTCAGGTATTTTTTTATCGAGAGGAATTTTTGCAACATTTGTAAGTCCAAATTTTCTTGATATGTAAGGTAAGTCACTTTCACCAAATATATTTACTTCTTCATTACAGCAAGGACATTTAAAATAACTCATATTTTCAACTATTCCGATAATTGGAATATTCATCATTCTTGCCATCTTAACTGCTTTTTCAACAATCATAGAAACCAAATCTTGCGGTGATGTTACAATTATAATTCCATCTACAGGTAATGATTGAAAAACTGTTAAAGGAACGTCACCTGTTCCCGGTGGCATATCTACAAACATATAATCCACATTTTCCCAAACTACATCTGTCCAAAATTGTTTTATAACTCCACCTATAACAGGTCCTCTCCAAATAACCGGATCCGTTTCTTTTTCAAGCAATAAATTTATACTCATTATTTTTATTCCGTTTTCAGTTCTACACGGAATAATTCCTCTTTCATCTATCTTTGCCTTGCTATCTATTCCAAATGATTTAGGTATTGATGGACCTGTAACATCGGCATCTAAAATACCAACTTCCTTACCTCTCTTCATCATTCCTGTAGCAAGCATAGAAGTTATTAAAGATTTTCCAACTCCTCCTTTACCACTTATAACACCAATAACTTTTTTTATATCACTAAATTGATTTTGATCAACTAATAAACTTTCAAACTCTTCTGATACTCCACAGCTTGATGCACTAGGGCATCCTGAGCATCCTCCTGAACTACAACTATCACTCATAATAACATCCTCCTATATTTTCAGTTCTTCAGAAATATACATTTTATAGTAAATTCCTTTTTTATCTAATAATTCTAAATGTGTTCCTTGTTCAAGAATATTTCCATTTTCAATTAAAACAATTTTATCACAATGCTTAATCGTTGATAATCTATGTGCAACAATAATAGATGTCTTTCCCTTTAAAATATCTTTCATTTTATTTTGAATTATTTTTTCAGTTTCAGTATCTATTGAAGAAGTTGCCTCATCCAATACTAATAATTTTGGATTCTTTATCAATGCTCTTGCAAAAGATATTAATTGTTTTTGTCCCCCTGATATATTATACCCCGTTTCTCCAATAACAGTATCTATCCCATTTGGCAACTTAGAAATAAATTCATCAATGCCAAGTAAATTACAAACTTTTAAAATCTCTTCATCCGTTGCATTTTCATTTCCAAATTTTATATTTTCCTTTATAGAAATAGAGAAAAGTTGTGGCTGTTGTAATACATATCCCAGATTATTGTACAAACAAGTTTTATCAATATTTCTATAATTTATCCCATCAAGATAAATGCCTCCTGAAGTAGGATTGTAAAATTTACAAATAAGATTAACTATTGTAGATTTTCCACTACCTGTACTACCTATAAACGCAACACTTTCTCCGCTTTTTATTTCAAAATTAAAATCTTTTAAAATTAATTTATCATCATCAAAATAATGAAAACTTACATTTTCAAATTTTATATTCCCTTCAAAATCCAAATCACTTTCCTCTTCTTCAAGAATTTCGTCTTCTTCATATAAAATTTGAAAAACTCTTTCAGCAGATGCTTGTGCAGATTTTAAATCAGTAAAAATTTGTGCCAACATTTTAAAAGGTTCAAAAATTTGAAAACTGTAAGTTAAAAAGCTCAAAAAAGCTCCATAAGTCATAACATTTCTCATAACTGAAATTGATGAAAAATTAAATGCAAAACCGACCCCAATACTTGCGACAAACATAACTGTAGGTACAAAAATAGCTGAAATAAGTATTGACAGCAAATTATATTTTCTATATTTTTCATTGTAAATCTTAAACTCTTTTTTCTTTTTATCTTCAATTCCAAGTGCTTTGATAGTCTTTATATAACTTAATGATTCTGTATAACTTCTTATAATTTTTGAATTATAATCTCTTACTTTTCTTTGAAATTTCAAAATGTTTTTTTGAAAGATTACAGTTACAATATAAATTGCAGGTAATATCAAAAACAACATTAGAGTCAATGTATAACTTAGATATAACATAATAGAAATAGAAATTAACAAAACAATTATGCTATGACAGGCATCTATAACTCCCCAGCTGAAAACTTCACTAAGTTTTTGAACATCCGAAGTTAATCTGGAAATTAGTTCTCCTGTTTCATACTTCTTTATATTTGTCAGAGAAAATTTCTCAATTCTCTCAAAAACCGACTTTCTTATTTCCTTTGAAACTTGATATTCAAGCTTCCCTCCAAAAACATAAAAACTGTAAATTGCAAGAGTTGATATTATTACGAGCGAGAAAAATCCAATTCCCGCAATAATAAATCCCTTTAAATTTTGCTTTGTTATAAAATCATCCGTTAATAATTTTATAGATAGAGGGACAACAGCTTGCAAAATTCCTGAAATTACAACTACAAACATCAGCATATAAAGTTTTTTGTATTCTATTTTATAAAATTTTATTAAATCTTTAAAAACATTTATATCTACAATTTTCTTTTTATTCATTGTTTACATCATATTCCTTACTTTGAATTTCATTTATTTTGCTATACATTCCATTTTTCTTGATCAACTCATTGTGTTTTCCACTTTCAACTATTTTCCCATCATCCATAACAATTATATTATCACAATTAGCTATAGTTGAAATTCTATGAGAAATAATAATAGAAGTAAATTTTCTATCCATAGATTTCAGCGCATTATTTATCTTTAAATCTGTATTCATATCAACAGCACTTAGGCTATCATCTAAAATCAATACTTCAAAAGGTTTTAACAAACCTCTGGCAATAGAAATTCTTTGCTTTTGTCCGCCGGAAAGATTTACACCATTATCTACTACTATTGTTTTATATTTAGAAGAAAAATTCATAATTTCACTATGTATTGATGAAATCTCAGTTGCATTATAAACGGAACTTTCATCAATATCATCATTTACAATTTTTATATTGTCCAAAATTGACATATTAAAAAGTTCACTATCTTGCATAATCGCAGAAATTTTTTCTCTAATATATCTTTTATTTATTTCTTTTATGTTTATACCGTCAATTAAAATTTCTCCACTTGTTGCTTCAAAAAATCCGAGCAACAAATAAACTACCATACTTTTTCCGCTACCGGTAGATCCGATAATCCCTAAACTTTCTCCTGAATTTAAAACAAAACTTATATTATCCAAAACAGTATTATTATTTATTTTTAAGCTGACATTTTTAAATTCAATCTTTTCAGAAAAAGAAACATTTTTTATTCCATAATCATAATCTTCTTCCGGTAAATCCAAAACTTCGTAAATTCTTGAGATTGAAACACTTGCCCTTGCCATATCACTAAGTAATTGTCCCATTTGTCTGATAGGCCAAATAATCATATTAATATAGATAACAAAAGCAATTAAATCTCCAAAATTCATTCGTCCTGTAATAGTTTCATATCCTCCAACTACTAAAATAATTGCAAGTTGTAAGAAAGTTAAAAAGTCATTTACAGCCCTAAATCTTGCAAAAGTCTTCATAAAATTGTTTTGAGTTATATTAAATTCTTCATTTTTTTCTCTGAATAGATTTAAAATATAATCTTCTCTATTAAAAGCCTTTATAACTCTTATATTAAATAGAGCCTCTTTTATAAAAACCATTAAATCACTTTCAGCTTCATCCGTCTTTTTAAAAATTTCGCCAATTTTTTTATAAAAAACAGATGACAAAATGGCAATTACAATACAAAGAGTTATACTTATTGTAGCAAGTTTTAAATTTATTAAAGACATAACAACTATTACCAAAACAATTGTTGCAATGGAACCAAAAGCATTAACAAGTTGAGCCGCAAAAAGTTTTCTTACAGTTTCAATATCAGAAGAACTTCTTTGAATTAAATCCCCTGTAGAATAATCATTCAAACATCTCATATCTAAATTTAAAAACTTATTATACATTTTTTCTTTTAAATTAAAAATTAAGTTTTCACAAGCAACATTAGAATAATAATTCCTCAAAAAAATAAAAATACAACTAATACCAGTTAAAATAACAATCACAAAAGCTAATATGTATATATTCTCTCTAAGATAATCTCTACCGCCAATAAGATTAACGGCCTTCTTTAAAATATCATATTTATACTCTTTATTTCCAATTATTGAATCTACAGTAATCATAATTACGATAGGTGTAAGTCCTGAAAAAATTTGTATAAAAATTGTAGAAATCATAGAAAGAAAATAAGTCAATCTATTATTTTTTAAAATCTTCCAAAAAAGTCTAATTTCTTTCAACATATCACCTCATAAAATATCTACTTATATTTTAATCTAATTTAAGAAAAAAGGCAAATTTATTTGGATTTATAAAGTTTTTTTGTTATAATACTTTAAGAGGTGATTTTATGTGTACAACTTTTTCTATTCTTAGAAATGGAGAAACACTACTTGGAAGAACTATGGATTTAAGATCCTATCATAGATATGAATTTAAGTATTTTCCAAAAGATTTTAACTACGAAGAAGATGTCTTTGGAAATAAATTATATACTAAATATAAGATAATGGGAGCAACTTTTAAAGATTATGACCATTTAATAGATGGAATAAATGAAAAAGGTCTATTAGGTTGTACCAACTCCTTTAGAAATGCTATTCATTTCAAAAAAGCACCTGTGGAATCAAAAATTAATTTAACATCTACAAAGATTTTAAATGTATTTTTGACAAATTGTGAAACGCTTGAAGACATAAAAAAACTTGCTCCAAAAATATATGTAATAGAAAAATCCCTTGTTGATGAAAACAACTATTCAAGACATTATCATTATATGTTTACAGACAAAAACAATAAAAGTTTAATTGTAGAAATTGAAGATGGATATTTAAAAGTTTATGAAAATAAATATAATATAATGACTAACAGTCCTAGCTTTACAAAACATATAAGAAATTTAGAAAAATATTTAGAAAAAAGAGAATTAAAGGGAAATATACACACACCCACAAAAAGATTTATAAGAGCATACATAGAGTTAGAAAATTTTAAAACAAATAATTTTTCAGAAGATAACGAAAATATTTTATTTAATTCTTTAAAAAAATTTACGATTAGTAAAGAAGACTTAGAAAATCTTTCAGAAGAATCACAAAATATAACGCTTTACTATTCTATAACCAATTCAAAAACTTTAAAATATTATTTCAAATATACAAATTTAGAAAATATAAATTCTTTTTCATTTGACGATTTTAAAAATGAAAATAGCAAAATTACAGTTCAATTT
>PPYE01740616.1_pt1 | contig 13476 bp, 8 predicted proteins | sample 1559881 | NCBI WGS metagenome assembly PPYE01 (sample SAMN08240022, study PRJNA423297) | Human gut metagenome, whole genome shotgun sequencing project.
CCCTTTCGCGCCAGCTCCAACGCCCGTCTCATATATTCTTCTTTTTCCTGCATAAAAAAATCACTCCCTTCAAGCTTCCAGGGATTTTCTGCTTCCATAAATCTTTGCATTTCCTGATTTGTCTGTTTTTCATCGTCTGATGTTTTTGTTAGTTTTATGCAACATGCACATCCCGACTCCGAATTTTTTCAGATCAAAAATTTATGGTAAAAGAAAATCCCTGAGAAATAAATCTCAGGGAGTGAAAATCTTTTTTGTTAAATGGACTTCAAAACATTTGTTTTTTCTGTCTCATTTAAGTATTTATTTTCGCTTGTTCTTCTTTCATCCAGACTATACTGTCGGCTCTGGAATCTTCTGCTTATCAGAATCACCAGATCAACGCATTCACGCTCGCGGGCTATACCGCCGGTCGGGACTCTCTGTTTCGAATTACATTCGGTTCAGATCACCCTGCCCTGAAGATCTCTTTGCTTTTTCTGCACATATGATAGCACATACTTTTTTCAAATGCAATAGCTAATTTTTTACTTGCCAGTTCACTCATCACATGTATCCAGGTAATGATCATGCTTGCATGAGAAATTAGCCGGATACATAGTGATGAAGGGAGCGCCTTTTTATCTATTCAGATATAATAATCCGCCTTCTTGAACAAGTTCAAGAAGTATCGCTCGCAAGCGAGCTCTTTTGCGAATGGCGCGGGTGAACTGGTCTGGTATCACCCTATCTCTGCCGATGCACAAGTTTACTGATCAGAATCAGCACGCCGCCAACTACAAAGGGGAAAATAAAGGTTGCCACACGGTAAAGTACCGTGATTGCACCGGCTTTATGCACACCAACCAGTACAGCAAAAAGGTTCGTCATGATCAGTTCCACCGCTCCTACTCCTGCCGGTGTCGGAATTACCGCTGCCGACATAACAGACAGCGATGTAATTGACAAAGAATCCAATATTGAAATCTCATTTGTTCCAAACAGGATTAAAAACGGAATACTATACCAGAAACACAGTTTTGCCAAATTTTTCAACACCATGGAAATCAGCGATGGTACATCCTTCAACAAGCGGGATGTTGATTTTTCCATGATATCGCAGCTTTCTTCCAGTTTTTTCAATGCCGGAGTCAGTTTTCCGCTTTTATTAAACTTACGCACGATCCACAAAATTAGCTGATGAGATTTCGCCGATACCGCAAAAATGATCAACGCAATACTGATGATCGCAGTCAACGCATAAGCAAGTCCCAGATACACGCCATATTCTCTATAATTCACAGACATTACTTTCCAGTTCAAGATAAATAAAAGTCCGCTGAACAGTGCCACACTGACTTTGTGCACCATGTACTGAATCATATAAAGTCCGGTTGCTTCCGAATAGCCAACACCTTTTTTCCCCAGATACACGATTGCTGCCACACCGGAGCCGCTTCCCAGTGTAGATAAACGGTAAAAGGAACAGTTAAAAGCACAGTAAACGGCTTCCCGGAACTTGAATTTTGGATTATATCTGCGCGCCAGTGAATAGGTGATCCATGCCTCAAATAAATGATAGATCACGGTTGCAGCCATAATCGCCACCAGCACAGCAAAAGATGTTTTCTGAAGCTGTGCAACAATATCCCCCGCGGAATCCTTAAATGTATACCAGATGATCAGAAGCAGTATCGCCACAAAAATCAGCTTCGCCAATCGTTTTTTATTTTTCATAAAGATACGTTCTCCTTCCATCGTAACCTATGTATTTTCATCCATCGCATTTTCTCATTATTTTTGCTTAACTTCAAAAAGCTCCTTCACCTGATGTAAAATAATGTCCATCAGACGCTTGCGTGTCTCCACCGCTGCCCATGCAATATGCGGAGTAATCACAAGTTTCTCGCTGTCCTTGATCCGGCGCAGTGGATTATCTTCACGCATTGGCTCCGCGTCCAGCACATCCAGACCTGCCGCCGCGATCTCATCCTGCTCCAGCGCATCAGCCAGATCCGCTTCCACCACGATCGGTCCACGTCCCACATTGATAAAAATCGCACTGTTTTTCATTTTTTCAAACGCTGCCGCATTCATCAGATGCTCGGTCTGCTCCGTCAGCGGTGCATGCACGGACACAATATCAGATGTCTTAAGCAAGGTATCAAAATCTACGCGCTCGTAGCCATCCTCCGTATGGTTTCCGGAAGTAGAATAATAGATCACATGGCAGCCAAAAGCCTTTGCCAGATCTGCCACCCGTCTGCCGATGGCTCCCAGACCAATGATGCCCCATGTCATACCGCAAAGCTCATGAAAATGATTTGCAAAATGTGTAAACATAGCATCATTTACATACTTCTCTGATTTAACATAATTGTCATAATAGGGCATTTTCTCCAGCAAATAGAACAGTAATGCAAACGTATGCTGCGCCACACATTCTGTAGAATAGCCTGCCACATTTCTCCACGCAATATTCTTTTTTGCCAGGAACTCCTTGTCCAAATTATTGGTACCTGTAGCAGTCACGCACACAAGTTTCAGCTTTTCTGCCGTTCCGATGGTCCGCTCGTTGATCTCCATCTTGTTGATGATGACCACATCCGCATCCTTCACACGCTCCGGAACCTCCTCCGGCTTACTGCTTCCGTAACGAACCACTTCACCCAGAGACTCAAATCCACTGAGATCAATATCCGTTCCAATTGAATTATCATCTAAAAAAACTATCTTCATATCTTTCACATTCCTTCTGTACTATCTGCTTCTGTTATCTATCTTATTGTGGATTTCAATGTTTTCCCTGTCACATCTGTTATTTTCTGTAACATTCCTTACATTCATCCATTTTTATCACCCTTTACCGATGATTCTTTTCTGACTTCGCCCATTGTAACTCATTTTATAAAAAAAAGAAAGTGGCAGTCCCACAAAAGGACTATTCCACTTTCTTAATTTTTTATGATCTGATATTCTATTATTTATTTTGCTTTCGGTCTGCGTACTCCGAAAGATACAACAAAACCAAGAACCGTTACGATGATCATCATGAAAATAGTTGTCATGAAAGATCCGCTTGCGTCATACAGTTTACCTGCAATAGTAGAAGCAAAAGATGCAATCAGCAGGTTTGTATTTATCAGTGAGAAGTTCATGGAATAGTTCTCACGTCCGAAGAAATCACTGATGATAGCAGAGTTTGTTGGTGTAACTCCACCATAAGCAAGTCCTCCTACAACGAAACCGATCACAATGAATGCAAAGTTTCCGCTCATCAGAGCAAGTACAAGAATCAGGGCAGCAACGATAAAAATGACCATATCAAGGATCATTGTAAATCTGTGACCTTTTTTATCAAATAATCCACCAAAGATTACACGTCCGATACCGTTGAAAATAGAGATCAGACCTACAACAGTAGCAATGTTTCCATCAGATACAGTAGTTCCAACCTGGCTTGCGATACCACTTGCCTGAGAAACCAGTGCAAGACCTGCAGCACTCACCAGAATAGCCCAGATATAGTAGAACCAGAATGTCGGCATCGTAGCCATTTTTCCTGTGTTTACTTCACAGGCCGGCTCACGGACTGCTTTTTTCTGAGCAGATGCAGCACCCGGATTGAAACCAGCTTCCGGTTTTACAAAGAAGAAGCTGCAGATCACCATTACAACTACGATGATAATACCGAGAATACGGAAAGTTTCCTGCCACTTGTCTGTTCCATCAGACGGTGTAACAGCTGCAAACACTTTACCAATGATAAAGCTGCTCAGACCAAATCCCATCAGAAGAATACCTGAGATCAGACCCTGTTTGTCCGGGAACCATAAAGACATGGTACTCATAACTGCGTTATAAGCAAATCCTGCGCCAAGACCACACAAAACACCGAATCCAAGATACAGGGTAGCCGGTGAAGTGCCTGTGGTGGAAGCGATCATAAATCCTGCCAGAAATAAAATTCCTGAAAGAATGATGTAGATCTTCGGACTGACTTTTTTTGCCATCATACCGGCAATCAGACATCCGATACAGAAAAATGCCATAACCATGGTAAATGTCATAGATAACTGTGCTGCTGTCCAGTCCGGACGGGAAGCACCGATAGATTTGGACATAACGGACCAAGCATATACCAGACCTGCGAGAAGCAGAGTGATAACACCGATGATCGCATATACCCAGCGATTCAAGTTTTTCATACTTAATTTCCTCCTAAATATATTACTTATATTCCTTAAAAAACAGAGAAACTTCATTCCCCCCTTGCAACTTTTCTATTATAATTGAAAATCTTATATCTTGCAAGATTTTTTCTTCTAAATTCATAGCCCTTTTCTGGTAATTGTGTGTAAATTTGCATATTGCTATCTGACTCCTCATGTTTTACACCTGTATTTCTCTTTTCAATACGTCCTCTTAAGTGTTTTATCAACAAACAGTATCTCTTTTTCCCAAATTCTGCTATAATAAGAGCACACCAAATCGTAATGACACAATGATATAAGGAGCAACATTATGGCAAATCAAAATATGAGGGAACAGCTCGCCCTGTCCCTATCAAATGATGTACTGACAGGCGCGCTCGTTCAAAAGAAGAAAGCCGGATACCAGTTTGGTTTTCACATTCACACGACCATTGAAATTTACCGAATAGTTTCCGGAAGCTGCCATATGGATATTGCTTCTGAATCTATTCACTGCAAGGCTGGAGACTTTATCATGATCCTGCCAAACGTTATTCACTCTTTTCGTGTTGATTACAGCGGGGACTGTGAATATCAGCAGATTCATTTCCGCCCGGATACCTTCACAAAAATCATCTTGAGTGATGATGGCATTTATCCCATCGGTATGATGCATGCGATCCGTTTTCACTGTCAGACTTACTATCGACAGGAATCTGATCAGGTACTGGATGACTGTGTAAACAAAATTATTTCGCTGCACTCCTCGACAGACAGTTTATTTACTGCCGCAAATATCAACATATCCATTATGAGCATCATGCTTCATATTCTGGACAAGAAGCGGCCGAATCACGATTTTACTGATCCGAACCTGCAAAACAGCTATGTGGCATACACTCTGGATTACATCCACGAAAACTATATGCACAAGATTCTTCAGGAGGACATCGCAAAGGAACTTCAGATTTCCGTCCGTTATCTGAGCAGCCTGTTCAAAAAATATATGACGATCACACTGTCCAACTATATCAATATTTACCGCATCAACAAATCCATTGATCTGATGCAGGATACAGATAAATCACTGACGGAGATTGCTCAGATGGTTGGTTTGAAAGATTCCCAGCATTATTCCAAACTGTTTATGACAGTGATCGGGGAATCTCCTTCCAGCTACCGGAAATCCTATATTAAAAACTATTACAACTAACACACATACAGAATGATCAGATATCTTTATCAACGATATATATGATCTGCAATATTTTGTAAAGTGTGTTCGACTTGATTCAGACACAACAGAAGCGGCTCTCTTTCGAAAGCCGCTTCTTTTTTCAATCAGTACACTATGGGGTAATTAATTCTATATCGATTATTTACTAATTGAACACTTTATAAATTTTTCCATTGATTCTGATGTCATCGCGATTGGAGAAGTCCACTTTACCATTCTTAATGTACCACCAGCCATTTTCATTCTGGGCAAGTCCATTGTAATTGAAGTTTACTTTTCCGTTTTCGATTCTCCACCAACCGTTTGCATTCTTAGCTACTCCTGTGTAGGAGAAATCTACTTTTCCATTACGGATATACCACCAGCCGTTTTCATTTTTCTCTACACTATTGCAATTAAAGTCAACTTTTCCGTTGACGATTCTCCACCAGCCGTTGGCATTCTTTGCGATTCCTGTGTAACCAAAGTCCACTTTTCCTCCGCGGATGTACCACCAGCCGTTTTCATTTTTCTCTACACTGTTGCAGTTGAAATCAACTTTTCCGTTGACGATTCTCCACCAGCCGTTGGCATTTTTTGCGATTCCTGTGTAACCAAAGTTTACTTTTCCTCCGCGGATGTACCACCAGCCGTTTTCGTTTTTCTCTACACTGTTGCAGTTAAAGTCAACTTTTCCATTGACAATGCGCCACCAGCCGTTCTCATTTTTTGCAATTCCGGTATAGCTAAAATCTACTTTACCGTTCTTTACATACCACCAGCCGTTTTTGTTCTTTGCAACAGTTGTAACGCCAGTATCAACTTTGTCATTTTTGTAGTAATACCAGTTGCCGTCTGCATCTTTTGTATCAGATAATCCGTCTGCATATGCTTTTAATGTCTTGAATGTCACACTTCCTGCCTCAGAACGATTGCCTTTTGCATCCAGTGCGTAAACTTCTACTTTATAAGAAGTATCCTGCTTCAGATTGCTAAGTTCATATGCCGTGTCTTTTACCAGTGCATCGTTGTCTTTCTTGCCGTTTACATATACATCGTATCCTGTTACGCCTACGTTGTCGACAGATGCTTTCCAGCTGATTGCTGCGCCGGCTCTGGTAATATCTGCTGCCGCAACGCTCGCCGGTGCACTCGGAGCTTCTCTGTCTGCCTCTGCAGTTGTAAAGGTAACTGCCTCTGATGCCTCAGATTCATTTCCTGCTGCATCTACAGCGGTAACCGTTACTGTATACTCTGTATTATCTGTCAGACCCGTTAAAGTATAGGAAGTATCTGTGATCAGTTCATCATTTACTTTTTCACCGTTTACATATACATTGTAACCAACAACTGCTACGTTATCCAGAGCCTCTTCCCAACTGATCGTTGCACTTGTTTCTGCTACTTCTTCCGGAGCTGCATAGTCTGGTGCCTCAGGTGCTGTTGTATCTGCTACTGCTTCATCTACATAAGAGATGATCGGTGTAATATGTGCAGACGGTTTTGTAGGATTATTGTTTGATTTTGCAACCACACGGATATAATCGCCTGCTTTTACTTCCAGCGCATCAATAGATTTCCACTCACCTTTCTGACCACTGGCAGAAAGTGTTACGCTCTGTAACTCGGTATCATTATGCATCAGAGTCAGTGTTGTGCTTCCACCGGAGTTTCCGTTCTGACGCAGATATGGTTCATCATTTCTGATATTAAAAGAAATCACGCCACTCTTTGGTACACGGTATGCCATTGCAGTATAAATATCTGATTTTGGCGGTGCAGAAAGCAGACCATGATAAGAGTTTGTATTATTTTTTGCTGCCTCTGCATGACTTGGGGCATCCACGCCCGGTCCATAATAAGTATTTACCTGCCAGTTTGGCCAGTCCGGATCATAGGATGTCATATTATTCCATGTATCTGCACTGTTATTTTTGATCTGTCCAAACCACACATTACCCTGCTGTGCGTTAACATAATCACCAACCCAGTTATAATTATTCTTTACGGCAATAACGTAATCGCTTGTTGTACCATCTTCTGCCGTAATGCGAAGTGTCATTCCATCTGCAATTGTATCTGTGTTTGCCAGTACTTTGTCATCAGAAATTACACTTACGGTTGCGGTACTGCTTGTTTTTACATTCTGTTTTACTTCGCTGACAGTTGCCGGATTCTTCTCGGTAGACGGAATCTTGATTGTTGTTCCTGTCATCATGTATACAGTAGATTTTAATTCGCAGTCAGAACTTGCTACAATCGTATATGTTTTGGATTTCTCGCCATAGGAAATTGTTACTGTGCATCCACCGTTTACTATATCATTTTCAGCTAAAACTTTGTCACCGGATTTTACTGTAACCTGTGTACTGCTGTCTATATTAAGATTCTTCAGTAATTCTTTGACTGTTGTATGTTTTGCCAGACCACTGATCTGATCATTTGCCACATTATATACATTAGAAGTAGCAGTTACTGTTACATAATCACTTTCTGCAGCTCCAATCTCCGGGATATCTGTCAGTGCATGTCCGAAGAAATCATGCTCCGGATCATATCCGTTGTTGTCTGTGATCACTTTACCTGCATTAATTGCCGGCGAATCTTCTGCCAGTTTATAACCGTCAAATACAGATGCATTCTCTTTGATATAAGCAATACCTGATGTATTTGAAGACGGACCGGATCCTGCATCTTCCAGAACTTTTGTACCTGCATTTACAACGACTGCATTCTGATCTCCGCTTGGTGTATTTGCAAAGTTATAGTACAGGTTATTGTCATACTGAAGTGTTCCGCCCGGATACCAGTTCTGATTTAACGGCGTTGAGCCACCATAATAGAAAATATTATTCTCGAGCACTGCATTTCCACCGGTACGGTCAAAAATACTCTTAATATTCTCATTCATATAGAATGTATTGTTATAAATATGAGCATCCGGATTGCCTGGTAAATCTAACGGACCTGTCAACTCGTTCTCACTGATATTATAACGGAATGTTGTATTCACAGCCTCTGCTCCACAGAACATGATTGCTCCACGGGAGTTTCCGTGACTGTAATTGTACTGATAGAGTGTTCCGTCTGTCCAGTCTGCATCCCATGCCTGACCATCGCCATTACCATGATAAGCATACTGATTATTATAACATTCATTATACTGGAACACAGAATCTTTACATTTCCAAGGCCAGATTCCGGCTGCTACACGCTGCCAGCCACTTGGATAATCTGTCGGATTCATCTGACGGGAACAATCCTCAGCCACATTGTACTGAACCAGTGGCTGATCTACATACATGGTTGTGATTGCATCACCACCGGCAGCTTTAATGTAATTGTTCTGAATTGTCACATTACTGGAAGCATATTTTTCCAATGCTGCTTCATTCAAATGTGCACTGTTAAGCTGTGCCCATGCATAAGTATAAGCTGCTGCGATACCCCAGCGGTTTGTTGTTACAACACTACAGTTTTCAATTGTCAGATCATTGAATTTGGAAGCGCCGGTAGCATTCTCATCTGTTGGTTTCTCTACAATAAAATAAATACCACCATTTGCCATATGTTTGTTGATAACATTGCCGTCTACATCATGAACATACAGATCATCCAGAACAATATGATCTACCGTACCTTTATCCTTCGCTACACCAGCCACACCGGTACGATCCATAACATTTGCGTCGTTATATTTTAGTCCATCGTCTACTTTACTGGTCTCTCTGTCATTTGTCAGCTCCAGACCTCTGATCTCTATGTATTCTACATCTTTCAGCAAAATGGTTGAAGAAACATTTCCCTTCCATTTATGTCCCGTATTATCCAGATGATTTCCATAATCCTGATACCATACACCGGTGCCATTGGCGTCAATTCGTGGTCTGTTGCCTTCACCATAAGTAGAAATCTCTATCGGTGCCTCTGCACTTCCGCTTCCCTGTACATGAAGGTACTGATCTGTAAATACAGATCCCTTCTCCAGAAGTACTTTATCTCCCGGTCCTAACGTAATCTCATTAATTTTATCCAGCGTTTTAAACGCTTTTTTCTCCGATGTTCCATCATTGGCATCATCACCATTCTGAGAACTTACATAATATGTAGTCCCCTGCTGTCCGTCAGCTTCTTCTGCATGTGCGATGTTTGCCGGCATCATGCTTACTACCGTAACACCGGTCAGCATCATTGCAAGTAATCTGCTCGCCCATTTTTTTCTCATGTTTCTTCTCCTCCTAATTGTATGACTGTAATCACCGGATATAATTTTTTTATGCCAAATTCCCCATAGTCCAATTGATTACAGTTGTTTCAAAGTAAACTGAGATAAAGCATCCATATCTCCGTCCACTTCAGCAACCTTTGCTTTTTCTTCTGTCATTTCCTCATATTTTGCACGACGCAATTCATCAATGACTGCTGCACGCGCTTCTGACAGATCCACCTCTCTGGCTTCTTCTCCGACAAACCAGTCATCATTATCATAATGTTTCTGAATTTCCTCCTCGGTAAAATTCATATCTTCATTTGATTTATCATTCATATATGTTTCCTGAAGATAATTCAGTTCATAATCCTGATACATTTCTGTGGAATATTCTTTCAATCCATAGACAGTCTCACCTTTTTCGATTTTCTCACTTCGTGACTGATTTTCCTGCTCCATACGGTTCAGCATCCCCTCATAGGTCGCATCTTTAATATAGCCTTTGTCTTTTGCGATATCATATACTGCATGCATATATTTCAACTGTTCAACTGTCTGCTGCGCCAGATATTCATATCCGGTTTTTCCATTTTTATAAGTCGTCGTCCAAAGTTCATCTTCTGAAACATCATGCTTCTCCGAACGAAGGGTTACCATCGTGTTGTACTGCACCAGATTCATGCATTGAATGTACTCTTCTTTACTGATCTGAGTCCCGTTAATTGTCAGTGAAAATGCCGTCTTCTGTGCATGTTTCCAACCTCCGACACAGGTTATAGCAATCACTGCTACTGTCAGAACCAGTACGATCAGCCATTGCTTTTTCTTTCCTTTTTTCATATGAAATACCCCTGTTTTTTGCTACCACTTTCACAGCGTTTTTAACCTTATTATATCCTTTTCACTCCTTAAAAACTTGGTGTTTTCAACTTTCTTATCGTCTCTTTTTACATAATTCGGAACATAAAAATCGGAGCGCTGCTCCGCAGATATTTTACCTGCGTTACAGCGCCCCATTTCTTCACTTTCCGTTATTACAAACCGCTTCAGAAGTTATTATTTCTGAACTTTACCGTTAACAACGTTGTATGTTCCGCCATTGTAAGAGAAGTCTACTTTACCATTACGGATGTACCACCAGCCATTTTCATTTTTAGCGATTCCGTTATAGTTGAAGTTTACTTTACCGTTTTCAACTCTCCACCAGCCGTTCTGGTTCTTTGCTACACCTGTGTAGGAGAAGTCTACTTTACCATTGCGGATATACCACCAGCCGTTTTCGTTTTTCTCAATGCTGTTGCAATTGAAATCAACTTTACCATTGACGATTCTCCACCAGCCGTTTTTGTTCTTTGCAACTCCAGTGTAACCAAAGTCTACTTTACCGTTTGTGATCTTCCACCAGCCGTTTTCGTTTTTCTCAACGCTGTTGCAGTTGAAATCAACTTTACCGTTGACAATACGCCACCAGCCATTTTCATTCTTTGCAATTCCTGTGTAGCCGAAGTCTACCTTACCGTTTGTGATCTTCCACCAGCCGTTCTCATTCTTTGCTACGGTGTTTGCTTTGAAATCAACTCTGCCGTCTGTGATCTTCCACCAGCCGTTTTCATTCTTTGCTACGGTATTTGCTTTGAAATCAACTTTACCGTCTTTTACATAGAACCAGCCATTTACGTTCTTTGCTACGGTTGTTACATCAGTTGCGATCTTGCCATTCTTGTAGTAATACCAGTTACCATCCTCATTTTTCACATCTGACAAGCCGTCTTTCTTCTGTAATCCGCTCATAGCATCTGTCAGATTTGCAAGTGCCAGTTTTACATCATACTGAGTCGCATCGGCATTCGCCATAACATCTTCTGCTGCTTTCAGTTTTGCTGCAAATGTCTTCCAGGATTTTGCAGAATACTGTTTCTCTTTGGAGAGAAGTTTGTTTGCGGTTGCAATCTGTGTTTCCAGACTGGATTTATTGATTGTGTCTTCATCACCACCACCGGTATTTCCGTTTTCTACTTTACTCATAACGCGGATCTCAGATGCAACTGCCCACCAGTTAGTAGATTTTGCTTCTGTTGCAAGTAATCTTACGTTTGTTACATTCTCTACCGGCTCAAACTCTGTGGTCTTCCATCCGGAGGAGTTCTCCCAGCTTCCTTCCTGAACTAACTGATACTCATCAGAACCAGCTGTTTTTACAGAAATTTCGAATTTTGTGATTGTTGTAAGGTATCCGCCCATATTCGGTCCCGGTAAATAACGAAGTCCGTCTACCGTATGTGCCTCCGGGAATTCGAAATCAATCCAGCCTTTTCTGTTTTTGATTGCGGAACTATATTCATCAAAGTTTGTCATCCAGTGTGTATTGGTATCACCATCAATTGCATATGCCGGGTTACCGAAGTTAGAACCATAGTGTGTACCATTGTCCTGACTTCCTGCTGTTACTTTCACGCCTGCAACCGGAATGTCCAATTCTTCACCTGCATTTGCAGAAACCTCACGAGTTGACAGATACTCTAATACTGCATTCAAATGACGATAGCATGCTTCAATTTCTTCGGAAGAAGTGTTGTCTCTGTTTAATGCAACATTTGCATCGTCAATTGCTTCTGTCAGTGTCTTCCAATCAGCTGCATTATATTTTTCTTCATCAAGACCTGTTGCTTTTGTAACCAGTTTCTTTAAGGATTTTGCTGTAATTTTCTCATCTACACGCTCAATTACAAGGTTATCAAGAACAAGCTCTTTATATCCACCGAAGTTCTGTGCACTTCCCTGAGATCCCTGCAGATCCGGTGCTTTATCTGTTGAGTAAATACCAAACCATGTCTGTCCGGAAAGGTCACCTGTGATCTCACAGATATAATGTCCGTCTTTGTTTTTGCCCATGTGTTTGTTCAGTGTATCAACTTCTGTTGCTTCTGAGAACTCGCCACTGCCTACTACAACGCCGTATGTTCCATCACTTCCTGCCTGGTAATCAAAGCTTACACGATATTTTACACCTGGCTCAAAACGGAAGTTCTGAGGAATTGTCTGATATGCAAGAGTCTGTCTCTGTGTCAGGCCATTGATCTTAACTGACCAGTTTCCATCCAGAACGTCATCCATCTTCTTAACATCCCAGCCTGCCTGGGTATATGGTCCATGAAGCTCAGACAGATGGATTCTGTTATCTTCTACGCCTTCAATTCCGCTGATAACGAATGGGTAAATTCCCTGTACGTTATTTTCGAAATCTTGCTCGAATTTCACGATATTGCCGTCTTTGTCTCTTGTGATATTCTGTGCATCATTTTCTACGATACGAACATCATCAAAGTAAGCCTCTCCCTCACCAGCTGCTTTTGCAAGTGTCAGAGTTACTTTTCCGCTTTCCGGAGCAGTAAAGTATACATACATATTCTGGAAATAACTGTTTCCGTCTACGGTTGCACTGGAATTACTGTGTGTATATGCTTTTACAAAGTTCTTTGCGATAGAACGCTCTGTATAATTTGTTCCCAGGACTTCATCTCCGCATTTTACGGTCATAGATGCTTTACAATCACTTCTGTTGTCCACACCTACGAGTACTGCGTACTGCTGACCTGGTTTCAGATCTGTCAGTTCCTGTGTCATAGCTACATCACCGCTCAGTTTCAGCATCGGATTGCTGTACTGACTCTTAGCGATCTCAGCTGTTCCATCACCAACTTTTGTCCAGTTTGTAGCAAGAGAAGCTGCTCCACCGTTAAATCCGGCATCTACGATATGCATTCCCTGGCTCCATGTTACAGCGATATTGCCTTTCTCACCCTTTCGCGCCAGCTCCAACGCCCGTCTCATATATTCTTCTTTTTCCTGCATAAAAAAATCACTCCCTTCAAGCTTCC
>PPYE01234225.1_pt1 | contig 13473 bp, 10 predicted proteins | sample 1559881 | NCBI WGS metagenome assembly PPYE01 (sample SAMN08240022, study PRJNA423297) | Human gut metagenome, whole genome shotgun sequencing project.
AATACGGAAACGGTTAAAATAAAATCCGTGACCTCGGAACAGATTGACAATGCCCGTCGTAGTTTTCTTTCGGCATCGACTATTTTCGCTACTTCTACCATACTGAAAGCACAGGAGAAAAAGGTAGACGGAGGATTGGCAGCCATTGAAGACAAGAAGATTCCCAACCGGGAGAATCCGATTTATCCTCCCGGATCATTAAATGCACGCAACTTTGCCCAACATTGTACTGCCTGTCAGCTATGTGTCTCTGTTTGTCCTACTCAGGTATTACGTCCATCCGGTAATCTGGCAACTCTCATGCAGCCGGAAATGTCCTACGAGCGTGGTTATTGCCGTCCGGAGTGTGCCAAATGTGCGGAAGTATGCCCTACAGATGCCATTCATCTGACCAGCCTGGCAGAGAAATCCGCTATCCAAATCGGGCATGCTGTATGGATCAAGGAGAACTGCGTACCGCTGACTGATGGAATGGAATGCGGCAACTGTGCCCGCCATTGTCCGGCAGCCGCTATTCAGATGGTAGCTTCCGATCCCGAAATAGCGGACTCACCGAAGATTCCGGCAATCAATGTCGAACGGTGTATTGGTTGCGGTGCTTGCGAGAATCTTTGTCCATCCCGTCCTTTCAGTGCCATTTACGTGACTGGACATCAGATGCACAGAATTGTATGATTTAAATCAGAACAAGATTATGGAAGAAAAAAATAAGAAAGACATAAACAGAAGAGATTTTATCAAAATCGTAGGTATCAGTGCAGCTACATCGACAGCGATACTATACGGATGCTCGTCAAAAGGCACTTCTTCATCAAGCAGTGCATCGGCAGAAGGGGAAATTCCTACCGACAAAATGACTTACCGCACGTCTCCAACAACAGGCGACCGCGTGTCGCTTTTAGGATACGGCTGTATGCGCTGGCCTCTCAAACCGTCTCCCGACGGTAAGGGTGAAGTGATCGATCAGGATGCAGTGAACGGATTAATCGATTACGCCATCGCTCATGGAGTAAACTATTTCGATACATCTCCGGCCTACGTACAAGGTTTTTCTGAGAAATCCACAGGAATTGCGCTAAGCCGTTATCCACGTGATAAATACTTCATTGCTACCAAACTATCCAATTTCTCTCCGGATACATGGTCACGCGAAGCTTCCCTCAAAATGTATCATAAATCTTTTGCAGACCTTCAGGTGGACTATATCGATTATATGCTGCTTCATGGCATCGGTATGGGGGGAATGGACGCCCTTAAAGGACGATATCTGGATAATGGAATGCTTGACTTTTTGATAAAAGAACGTGAAGCAGGTCGCATTCGCAATCTCGGATTCTCCTATCATGGCGACATCGAAGTATATGATTATCTGCTTTCCCGACACGATGAGATAAAGTGGGATTTCGTACAAATACAGCTTAACTATGTGGACTGGAAGCACGCGAAAGAGACAAATACCCGGAATACCAATGCCGAATATCTGTATGGTGAGCTACATAAAAGGGGGATTCCATCCATTATCATGGAACCGCTTTTGGGAGGTCGTTTGTCTAAACTGAATGACAATCTGGTGGCACGTCTCAAACAACGCCGTCCGGAAAGCAGCGTAGCTTCATGGGCTTTCCGCTTTGCCGGAACATTCCCCGATATATTGACTGTATTAAGCGGTATGACGTATATGGAACATTTGCAGGATAACCTGCGCACTTATTGTCCATTGGAACCGCTGACTGACGAAGAGATGGATTTTCTGGAAGACACGGCACAGTTAATGCTGAAGTATCCTACCATCCCTTGCAATGACTGCAAATATTGTATGCCATGTCCGTATGGTCTGGATATTCCGGCTGTCTTATTACATTATAACCGTTGTGTCAATGAAGGCAATGTTCCTAAAAACGGACAGGATGAGAATTATGTCAAAGCCCGCCGGGCATTTCTTGTAGGATATGACCGCAGTGTACCTAAACTCCGTCAGGCCAGTCATTGCATCGGATGTAATCAATGCGTACCTCACTGTCCTCAAAACATAGATATACCCAAAGAACTGCACCGGATAGACCAATTTGTAGAACAACTGAAACAAGGGACCTTATAATGGAAGAATTAATCAACTTATTACACTCGGGAGGATATTCCTGTGTGATTGCCAATGGAGACAACATACGTACCTTTACCCAACGTGGCGTAGCAGATTTATATGATTTGCTGACACAGGAACCGGATTTTCTGAAAGGAGCTTCGATAGCCGACAAAGTAGTAGGGAAGGGGGCTGCCGCCCTCATGATTTTGGGAGGTATCCGGGAACTGCATACAGACATCATCAGTTCGAAAGCGTTGGATTTATTACGAAGCTCGGATATAAAAGTCCATTTCGTACAAGAAGTACCTTTTATATGGAATCGTGATCACACAGGCTGGTGTCCAGTAGAAACGATGTGTAGCGAAGAAGAATCAGCAGAAGCCATATTGCCGCTGATTCATGATTTCCTCGAAAAAATAAGAAGTGGTAAAAAGTTGCAGGAGAAATAAAAGCGCGAAACAGAATATGAAAACAAATACAGTTTGTTTGTTTTTGTTCGGCAGCCTGCTTTCCATTTCAGGAATGGCACAACCCGGAAAAGACAGCACACAAGTCAAAAGAAACTATACTATTGACGAAGTCGTAGTTACCGGAACACGGAACGAGACGGATATTCGTCACCTTCCCATGACTATTTCAGTAGTAGGAAGGCAACAAATAGAGAAAAGATATGAACCTTCACTTTTGCCGCTATTGACGGAACAGGTTCCCGGATTCTTTACTACCAGCCGTGGTATCATGGGATATGGTGTATCCACAGGTGCGGCAGGTGGCATGAGTCTGCGTGGTATCGGAGGCAGCCCGACAGCAGGTTTATTGGTTTTGATCGATGGACATCCGCAATATATGGGATTGATGGGACATCCGATTGCGGATGCATATCAGTCTATGTTGACAGAGAAAGTGGAAGTCTTGCGCGGCCCTGCCTCTGTACTCTATGGCTCGAATGCAATGGGCGGAGTAATCAATATAGTCACCCGCAAACAGCAAGATGAGGGAGTAAGAACGAATATGCAGGTAGGGTATGGCTCATACAACACTTTGCAGACGGAATTTTCCAACCGTGTAAAGAAAGGACGTTTCAGCAGTATCGTTACCGGTTCTTACAATCGTACGGACGGACACCGCCCCGATATGGAGTTTGAACAATATGGAGGATACGCAAAATTAGGATATGATTTCAGCTCTTCCTGGAAATTCTGGGGAGATGTAAATGTAACCCATTTCAATGCTTCCAATCCGGGAACGATACAAGTTCCACTTATCGACAATGATTCGCGTATTACACGTGGTATGACCTCGCTTGCCTTGGAAAACCATTATGAGAAGACATCAGGAGCTTTGAGCTTTTTCTATAATTGGGGACGGCATAAAATCAATGACGGATATAAAACAGGAGAACAGCCGCAAACATCACACTTTAATTCTAAAGACAAGATGTTCGGCATTTCCTGGTATCAGAGCGCTACGTTCTTCACAGGCAATCATTTGACGATAGGATTTGACTATCAGCACTTCGGAGGCAAATCATGGAACAAAGTCTTGGCTACCGGAGAGCGGAAACTGGGAGTAGACAAGCAAATGGATGAATTTGCAGGATATGTCGATTTCCGCCAAGATATAAATAGCTGGTTGTCATTGGATGCGGGTGTTCGTGTAGATCATCACTCTCATGTAGGTACTGAATGGATTCCACAGGGAGGACTGGCTTTTCATCTTCCCAAAAGCGCAGAACTCAAAGCGATGATGAGCAAAGGATATCGCAACCCTACCATTCGGGAGATGTATATGTTTGCTCCTGCCAATCCGGAACTGAACCCGGAGAAACTGGTCAGTTATGAACTTTCCTATTCTCAACGATTATTGGAAGGAGCCTTATATTACGGACTGAACCTGTATTATATTAACGGTGACAATATTATTATGAGCAATGGCTTGATACCTCCGCTGAACGTCAATTCCGGAGAAATAGAAAACTGGGGAATTGAAGCGAATATCGGTTATCGGTTTAATTCTCATTGGAATGTGAATGCCAACTATAGTTGGTTGCACATGGAAAACCCGGTTCTCGCCGCTCCTGAACACAAATTGTATGTCGGAGCAGACTATACCGCAGGTCGCTGGACTGTATCGACAGGAATGCAATATATTAAAGGACTTTACACTTCTGTAATCGTTAATAATAAAGGCACCGAGCAACAGGATAGTTTTGTTTTATGGAATCTGCGAGGAAGTTATCGTATTTGTAATTTTGCCAACATCTTTGTGAAAGGTGAAAACCTGTTGGCACAACGTTACGAAATAAATACAGGGTATCCCATGCCCAAGGCAACATTTATGGGTGGTATTAATTTGAATTTCTAAAAGAATAAAGATATGGAAACAACAGTAAAACTCTATTCACTGAATTACAGTAATGTGAAGACCTATTTAGCAACCTCGTTATTCATCGTTGGCAATATCCTTTTTCCCAGACTCTTTCATCTCATTCCACTAGGTGGATTAACCTGGCTGCCTATTTATTTCTTCACTCTGATCGGTGCTTACAAATATGGCTGGAAGGTCGGTTTGCTAACTGCTATCTTGTCTCCAGTCATAAATTCTTTGCTCTTTGGTATGCCAGTGCCCGCAGTATTGCCTGCCATTCTATTGAAATCCGTATTATTAGCAATCGCCGCCGGATGGGCTGCGCAACGCTTCGGACGCATTTCTATCCCTGTATTAGCAGGAGTAGTCTTGTTTTATCAGATCATCGGCACATTGGGAGAGTGGATGTATATAGGAAATTTCTACAAAACTGTTCAGGATTTCCGCATCGGTATTCCCGGAATGTGCCTGCAAGTATTAGGAGGTTATTTGTTTATTAAATACTTGATATGCAAATAATATTCCTATTTATTGAATAGATAAGAGGTAGCTTCTTCTACAAGGGAAAAGCTACCTCTTATCTATACTTATTTTATTTATCCGAATCGTCCTGAGAGGTATCATCTTCAATAATAGCGGAAGAAGTACCATATTCCTTAGCATACTGGCTTGGACTCATTTTATATTCTTTCTTGAATACTTGTCGGAAATATTTGGACTCTGAAAATCCACATAGTTCTGAAACTTCAGTAATATTATGCTTGCCTTCTTTTAGCAACTGTACAGCACGTTTCAAACGGACTGATTTTATAAGCTCTTGGGGAGAGAGATCTGTCAGTGCTTTCAGTTTACAATAAAAGCTGGTGCGACTCATACCATGCAAATCATTGAGCACTTCAACGGAAAAAGCGGCATTATCAATATTATCCTCAATACTCTTCTTCACATCCGATATAAATTTCCAATCAAGGCTATTCATTCCATTCGCCAATGGTGTCATGACTTTGGTATCTTCTATTTCCAGATTGGCATATCTGCTACGCAACAGTGCACGGTTTGCCAATAAATTAGCAACACTTGCTTTCAGAATTCTTACGCTGAATGGTTTTACAATATATTCATCAGCGCCAATATGAAGCCCATCCAATATATTCTGCTCTTCTCCTAAAGCAGTGAGTAACAATACCGGAATATGAGATGTTTCTATATCATTTTTAATGGCAATACACAGTTCATCACCCCGCATTTCCGGCATCATAATGTCGGAAAGAATAAGCTCTGGCCAAAATTCTTTTGCAATGATCAATGCTTCCTTACCATTACCGCAAGCCTGCACATTATACATTGGTGATAATGAATTGACCAGATAAGCGCGTAGTTCATCATTATCCTCAACAATAAGAATACGTTGCAGATTCTCATCGTTTGTCTTTACAGCCGCTTCGGATATAATTGGAGCATCCAATACTACTTCCTGTCTGCCGGGTTTCTCCGGATCTATCAGATTCGAATGACGGAAATGCTTATTACCCTTCGGGAAAACAATAGTGATAGTGGTACCTTGTTGTTCAATGCTCTCTATATTTATCTTACCACTATGAAGACTCACTAATTTTCCAACTAGTTTTAGTCCGATTCCACTACCGGTTATCTTTGCGTTAATAGCATTCGTACCCCGAAAGTGCATCTTAAGTAATTTGTTCTGTTCGTTTGCCGGAATGCCTATTCCCGTATCTTTGACTTCCAGCCTCCAGGATTCTTTAGTCTCAGAAACAAATATGCTGACCATTCCATTTTCAGGTGTATATTTCAACGCGTTGGATACCAGATTCTTTAAGATAGAATCCATCTTATCTTTATCGAACCATACATTCAGATAATTAAAGTCACTTTTGTATGTAAAGTCAATATGCTTGATGTTAGCATACGAACAAAAACTATTATAGATTTCATTCATATACGTATTCAGTTCATATTCGGAAATATGCAATTCAGAAGAATAAACATCAGCCCGCTCGAAATTAATTAAGTTAGTACTCAGCCGTAAAAGGGCATTTACATTTCTCAATGCCGTGTTTATACGCTGCGAACCGATCTCTGTCAATGTTTCCTCTTCAACAAATTCTTCTAAAGGAGCCTTTATCAAAGTAAGAGGAGTACGGATATCATGAGCAGTGTTTATAAAGAAATGTGTCTTTTCATCTGATATCTTTTTCTGCTTTTTCAGAATCATAATCCGGAAAGCAATACCGAATAGAAACGCAATCACAAGTATATAAATGAATATAGCCCATCCGCTAAACCATACAGGCTGCGCTATTATTATTTCGACCTGCCGTTCTTCGAAAACAATACTAGGCTCTTCTTTGGATATAGCACGCACATAAAGTTTATAGTTGCCAGGGCTTAAATTGGTGAAACGAATCAGACTATTACTGTTCAATTGCACCCATTCATTATATGAAGAACCTTCCAGTCTCCAATAATATACAGAATGGGAAGGAAAATCATAATTGATAGAAGAAACCCGGAATGAAAAGGTATTCTGACCGTATTTCAGCTTCAATACATCTGTTTTATCAATATCTTTCTCCAGAGGAGAGTCCTTATCCCCCGGATAAATAGGCTGATAAGAAATATGAAAATCGCTGAATATCATTTTTGAGTATTCATAATCCGGTAACTTGATGCCTGCGGGAAATTCAACAGCACCATCAACGCTTCCGAAAACAAAACTTTTATTTTTGCGTAAAACGCCGGAAGTAGCGTTGAAACAGGCCGACATCATTCCTTGCTCTCGACTCCAGTTGTGGACTGATCTTTTCTCCGTAGAAAAGCTGGTGATTCCGCTTTCCGTACTCATCATTATCTGTCCATCCATTTCCGGAAGAATAGTATAGATATTATTGGAAACAAGTGCCGAATTATCGGCATAATAGTGTTCGAAACTCCTATTTTTAGGATTATATATAAGTACTCCCGAACCATTTGTACCGATGTACAGTGATCCATCATTTGCCTGATAAAGCGTATTGATGTAAGTCGACTCCACAGGCATTAAAATATACTGATACTCACCAGAGTTTCGATCAAGCAGAAATAGTCCTGTGGCAGTTCCCACCCACATAGAATTGATATCCTTTTCCTCAATAGCTGTAACAGTATTTACTCCAGGATACAGACGGACAGTATTCTTTCTCGGATCAATACACTTTAGATTGTAATATCCTCCCGACCATATATACCCTTTTGAATCTTTAATCATATCCCGTATATATTTATCTGGTCGTATGTTGACAGAACTAAGCAGGAAAGGCGAGAAATACTCTACAGCCAATGTCTTCTTATTAATCTTATAAATGCCCGACGTATATCCTCCTGCCCAGATAATGCCCGGCGAAACTTCACACAAAGTGATGAAAATATGATTTTTGTCTTTCAGTTGCTTATCAAAAGAACTTAAGAAAGAATGCCATTGACCTGTTTTGGAATCATGGAAACTGATCCCATTGCTTGTTCCAAACCATAAGTCACCTTCACTATCTTCAATGACCGCATGAACCTGATCATTGACAATAGACTGTTTATTACCGATAGAATGTTTTATCCAATGATAATTCTTATAACGGGGATCGACTACCGTAATCCCTGCCGGATAATTGGCAAGCCAGATTCGTTTTTCTTTATCAATATAAATATCCGTAATGTTATTTCCATCCATTTCATTATAACTTTCATAGTTTGCTACAATGTATGGAGAAGTTTTACAGGTATTTACATCTATTTTGTGTACTCCCATTCCCTCTGTGGCAACTAAAAGTTCCTTTTCATTCAGCGGTCTGATATGAGTGATACTTACATCACCCAAAGCAGTATCTGGCTTGATAATTTGTTGAGTTGACATATCATAAGCAAAAGTACCATCACTGAAAGTACCAATAAAGAGCCTTTGGAGTTGTCGGTGATAATAAAGCCCGTTTATTTGCGTATAGACATTATCAAGCGTTTCAAAAGGAATAATATGCAAAGCTCCTTTATTTAACTGAGTATACCGGACCCCCATTTCTGTTGCCACAAAGAAATGATAGTGTTTTATATCCTGACCGTTGTATCGGTCCATACCTTCGTTGGTGAGAAACCACATATATCCCTGACGATCTTTCTGAATATTGTATATTCTCCGGTTACTTAAACCATCCTCTACTCCAATATATTTGTATGTTTGTCCATATGCCATCAACGGCAACAAAAATAAAAATAGTATAATATTCCTCATATAGATGTTTACATTTAAAGTAGTACTATAGCCTATCTCCAAATAATAGTTAACAAAATAAATAAAAAAGGACGAGATAATCAAGTAAAATGTTCAACAAAAAACATTTTATTTCCATAGTTAATTATTCGTTGGCTGAAATATTATAGTTTTGAGTAATTATTGTTTAAAATCTGCAACTAAAAGTATATCTGTCAACTGAGTTTTCGTTTATAAACCCATATACTTAATGCAAAATAAACAATCACCTGAATCCATAAAGTAATGTATTCAAGTTGGATATCAGCCATACTTGCCCCCATTGAGTTCAACTTCACAAAGGCAAGTGTAGCAGGTGCTGCCGGAAAAATATAATGAGCAGCTTTCCAATACCAAGGCATTAGCTCCATCGGATAGGAAACACCGGAAAGAAAAATCAGTCCTACCGAGAAAAATGCAATCATAAGCAATGGTGCTTCCGAATCAGTGAAATATCGGGAGGCTGCCAGCCCCAGAAAAGAAGTCGCCAGCAAGTAGGGGATCATCATCAATACAATATACAATCCGTTTCCAATATTGGGAATACTAAAGAAATGAGGAAGCAACCCTAATAGAAAGAATGAAAAAACAGCATACAAACTACAGTAGACAAACGTTTTCCCTGCTACAATACGTATAGCGACTGCCCAGCTTTTTCCGAAAGGAGTATAGGCAAGGATACCTTTTGTCATATGTTCTTCTCCGGTCAGCATACCTATGACCATCAGTAATGTCTGAAAAATAATAATGACCATAACGGCCGGAATCAGATAAGACCCATATCCTTCCGTATAGTTATAGAGTGCAGTTCCCGCTACATTTACAGGCTTTGCCATAGCTACCGCCAATAATCCCTGAGGAGGCAGAAAGACTGCTCCGTCCGGACGATATTTGTCATTGATAGCCAGCATCACACGTGAAGAAGCTCCTTGTAAGGCTTCAAAATAGAGAAAAGCATCGGTAGTGGCATACAGAGAAAACACAGCTTCATCTCCACGAAATACCCGTTCCTCAAAATCATGAGGGAGATATAAAATACCTTGTACTTTTCCAGCTTTCATCCATTCCTTAGCTTCGTGATAATCCATAGCCTGATCATAAATTTCCGCTTGAGGCGTAGCATCCAGCCAGCGGATGAAATTACGGCTCAACTCGCTATGTGAGTTATCGACTACGGCAACCGGGACATCCGTTACAATATTGGGGGCATACATATAATTATAGAGTAATCCGTACACGAAGATTCCACCCATCAGTACCAGTAATACAGCATAGCTGGTACTGATAGCCCAATATTCACGTCGGATGATGAACGATAACTGTTGTAACTTATTTAATTTTTTCATATTTATGACTTTCTATGGCACGTTTCAGATGAGGAAGCAACACAAAAGCCAGCAACGGAAAGATACATAGTATCACAACCGATGGCCAAAGGTAGATAAAACCACTCCCTCCGTAGAGCATATTTTGCATCATTTCTGTAAAATGCCGGACAGGAAAAAGATAGGAGGCATCTCGTACCAAAGGATACATATTGGTCACCGGAAAAGTGACACCGGATAAAGTAGCTCCCAAAGAGCCGACCATGGAAACAATACTTATGATGAGAGAGATAGCCGGAAATAGCTCAGATAAACCGAATAATCCAGACTTGGATTGTATATAGGGTGATTGCTGGCTTGTACGGGCAACAGGAATGTAGTGATCTTGTCTTGTTCCACTCCGAGAGCGACAGCTTGCATCACAATGGGAGAGAGCGACACAGGAGCCAGCGACGTTTCGAAAGCAGCCATCAATTCGCCGCCTACCGAAAGCAACGCATAATGATAATAATAGGAGAGAGTCGCATTCTTTCCCGAAATAGCATCTTGCTCAAATTTTGGAGGAATGGAGAGATAGCCATAAATTTCCTTCTTCTGTACGGCCTTTCGGGCAGCTTCCTCATTCACAAAATGCCTTGTCACTTTAAATGTTGGCACAGCAGATATATTTCGGGCGATTGCTCGTGAAGAGGCAGTATTGTCCTGATCGACAATACCGATGGGAATGTTTTCCATCTGCCCGTTGCCGAAGATAGTTGCCATGAAGAAAAGGGTAAATAGCGGCAGGATGATACACACACCAAAATAAAGGCGTCGTGAAGTCATCCGTCGCCACTCCCTGAGCAGCACGGAACGAAAAGGAGAATATGTTTGTGATGAACTCATTCTATCATTCATTTAATGTCAGTAATATGGACATACCGGGGCGCAGGTCATCAACTTTCTGAGTGGGACGGGCATGAATCTCGAAGGTTCGTAAGTCATAACTTCCGGTCTGCTTCGTTGATTTCCAAGTAGCAAAACTTCCTAACGGACTGATATAATAGATTTTAAACTCAATACCTTTTTTATTAATAGCAGGCACATCCGCAACAAAGGTGCCCTCCATCTTAAATTGTGGCATCAAATCCTCACGTACATTGAGTACTACATGGATATCGTCCATGACAACCAGGTTCATAATAGGAGTTCCCGGCGCAACCAATTCCCCACGTTTAGGAAAGATGGTAGCTATCTGACCGTTTTCAGGTGCTGTCAGCCGGGCGTCGACCAATAGTGCCGAAACTTCTTCCACCGTACTTCTGGCAGCATTCACCATACTGGCGGCAGATTCTTTATCTTCTTTCTGTGCACCGTCTACCGCCATCTGATATTGTTCATAGGCTGCCCGTTCGGCTGCAACAGCAGCTTTATACATAGCTTCCACTTCATCTTTCCGCTGAGAAGTGACAACACTGTCTTTATATAAGGTAAGAATACGGTTATAAGTTGTTTTAGCCAGTGTAAGATCACTTTTTGTTTTGTTCCATAGTTGCAACGCGGTAGCAACAATCTGTCGACGGGTACCGGCATCTATTTTCTTATTCTGCTGTACGGCTACTTGCTCCAATGCATTCACCTGCTGATACTTGGCATGTATTTCGGGGCTGTTGATTACAACGAGAGTATCTCCTTGGCGTACCCAGTCACCTTCCTGAACCAAAAAGGTATCGATACGTCCAGGAAGTTTCCCGCTAATACGGATTTCTGTCGCTTCTGCCTGCCCTTGCAGGACGAGCGGTTGTTTGTGCATCAAGATTATTCCCAGAGCAGTAAAAATACCGACTGCCAGCATAATAATGACGAATGCCCATGAAAGGGTTCTACTAGTTGGTTTCATTGTTTGTTACGGTTTAGGTTGATAGTTTACAAATTGTTCCGGTGTGCCGCAGAGTGAAAGAAGATTCATCAATGCCACATCATATTCATAATATGCTGCCAGACGAGCCACTTTTACGTTGGCAAGCATGGTTTCAGCATCAATCACTTCGGTAGAAGTTGCCATCCCTTCAGTAAAGGATTTCTTTCGGATACGTACCAGTTCTTCACTTAGTTCGATGGTCGCATTCAGTGCTTTTACGTTATCCTGAGCTTTCTCCAATTGTGTATAGAGTTTATCCACTCCGACAGCAAGATCATCGCGTGCTTTCATTTTCCCTAAAGCCAGCGTTTGCTGGGTTAGTTTTGATTGCCGGATCTTCTTTTCCCGATCCAATCCGTCAAAGAGATTCCATGTAAAGCCAATTCCCACCATGGTACGCGGCAGTAAATTGCTTTGAATGCCATGCGAATAGAGGGTCTGTTTTCCAAAAAGGGCTATATTCGGCAAGTATCCGCTTTGGGCAATCCGTACTTCCTGTTTAGCGATATGTTCTTGCAGCTGCAGTTGATTAAGCATATAGTTTCCGCTGTTGACCGACATATCAAAAAGCATTTTGGGTGGTAACGAATCATTCATGAAAAGGGGAGAAGTAGGAACGATATTCTCATCCGTATCTTTTTTATTCAACAAAACTTTCAAGGCACTCTGCACCACTGTTTCTTCCTTTCGTGCAGCTTCCAATGCCCGTTTTGCTTCATCCATATTCACTTGTGCAAACAGTCGTCCTGCTTTGTCTATCATTCCGGCAGCTTCCAGTTTCAAAGCATTTTCATAATGCTTCTGCAGACCTTTATATGTTTCTTCACGTACCGCTATGACCTGTTGTGCCAACCGCAGACCATAATAACTTTCTGCCAACAGGTTTTGCTGGCTTGCAGCAGTCTGTGCACGATTCTCTCGCGCCAGATCCACCATTGTCCGACCAATATTTGTTGCACGAAATCTTTTTCCTCCGGAAAAGAGCACCCATTCTGCCGACAGATCAACAGTCGTCAAGTTTCTCGGAGTTAGTGGAAAGACAAGAGTATTGGCTCCTATTTTATCCAGAACAGCTGAGATTATCTGGTCATCCGGAATAATTGAATGTACAAAGTCTTTTGCCGGATCAGTAAACTGAGACAATGGCTGCTTCACTTCTATCTTCTCGGACATATGCACAAATGCACCTGTAGACTGCAAGGTAGGATACCAAAAAGCATTGAGCTTATCACGTTCTGCCTTGGCAATCTCTATCCCCTTATCAGCTATCTTCAAGCTCTGATTTCCCTGATTAAGCAGGTGCAACGATTCTTCGAAACTTAGCGGTGTCTGTGCATTTGTCTGAATGACGAAAAAACACAAAGCCCATAGTACAAAAAGTATCTTATTTTTTTTCATGCTGGTTAGGTTAAATCTAAAATTGAGACTTTCTAACAGATGAGAGGACGGGTTTGTTCACTTTGGCAAACAGAGAAAGAATCTTAAAAAAATGTTCTATATTTAA
>PPYE01682691.1_pt1 | contig 13472 bp, 15 predicted proteins | sample 1559881 | NCBI WGS metagenome assembly PPYE01 (sample SAMN08240022, study PRJNA423297) | Human gut metagenome, whole genome shotgun sequencing project.
CTTGAGATCCGCGGCTCCGGCAATATGCTCGGTGCAGCGCAGAGCGGCCACGTCGCCGAGATCGGCTTCGAGCTCTATCTGAAAATGCTGCAGGATACGATCCGCAAAATGAAGCGGGCAGAGGGCGCCGAGCTGGACATCGAGCTGCCGCCGATCCACACCGAGATCGATATCAACATCCAGGCTTATTTCCCAGAGGACTACATTTCCGACACACGTCTGCGCATCGGGCTTTATCAGCGGCTTGACAGCATCATGGATGCCGACGAGCTGGGCGAGATGTACGACGAGCTTGTCGACCGCTTTGGCATGCCAGGAAAACCAGTGCTGAACCTCTTGGATCTCGTCGCCCTCAAGCAGCTCGCCAGCCAGGCGCGGATCCTTTCCATCAAGCAGCGGAAGCAGAACATCTACATCAAGATCGATCCATCGACGAATTTTGATATTCAGCAGCTCGTTGCCTATGTTGGACGGCGCATTGGCCTGCTGATGCTCAAGAATATTGGCGACGAAACCTTCGTCGTTATGGACGCGTCGAGAAAAACAAATTCCGACAAATTATTAGATTCATTAAAACTTGTCGTTGGCGAGCTCAAAGAGATTGTAAACAGCGAAAGCTCTCAGTATAATAAGTGAGGTAATGATTTTTTAGGAGCGTGATTATTTTGAAGAAAGCACTTGCAATGCTTTTGGTAACAGTGATGGCTGCCGGCCTTTTTGCTGGATGCAGCGGCAGCAGCGACGATATGGGCGGCGAGGACGTCATCAAGGTCAACGACACTGCCCTGACCAAAAATTATGTGGATGCCCGCATCGATCAGATCTTCAAGCAGAACCAGCTGGAAAGCGACGATTCCTTCTCCGGCTACTACAAAGCGCAGATCATCAACGGTCTCGTTGAGACAGAACTGATGGTGCAGGACGCAAAAGCCAAAGGCATTGAAGTCACCGACGATGAGAAAAGTGAATTCCGTCAGAACCTGATCGATCAGACCTACGGCTCTGAAGAAAATTTCCAGGCTTATCTCGACGAGTACAACGTCAGTGACGACATGTTCGACCGCATGGTTGAAGAAAAGCTTTATTACGATAAATATCTGGACATCCTCAAGGAAGACATCACCGTCGATGCCCAGTCCTACTACGATGAAAACTCCGATCAGTTTGACGTTGCCGATCAGGTCGATGCCAAGCACATCCTCGTCGACGACAAGGAAACGGCCGAGGACATCATCAAGCAGCTCGATGACGGCGCAGATTTTTCTGAGCTCGCCAAGGAATACAGCACCGACACGGCGACTGCTCAGCAGGGCGGCGAGTTGGGATATTTCACCGCTGACCAGATGATCACCGAATTCTCCGACGCTGCTTTCGCGCTGGAGCCAGGTGAATACACCAAGGAACCAGTAGAGACCAGCTATGGCTACCACGTCATCCTTTGCGAGGACAAAAAGGCTGCCCATCATCAGAGCTTCGACGAAGTCAAGGACGAGCTCACCGAGCAGCTCACCGATCAGGAAGTTCAGACCAAGTACTACGATGCCATGAGCGCGCTGCGGGAAGACGCAACGATCGAATACCTGTCTGACGACTACAATCCTGACAAGCTCATCGAAGAAGCGCAGAAAGCCATGGAAGCTGAACAGAGCACAGACAGCAGCGCTGCTGAATCCGGCTCCGCTTCCACAGAAGCAGCCGCTGACGAAACGACAGAGGATGCCGCAGCAGCATCTGAAAGCACCGACGCTGCCGCTGACAGCTCTGCGACCGCTGAAAGCGGCGACTCCCTCGTGGACAGCGCTGAATAAGATCTGAGACAAAAGTACACGACTGCGCGTCGTGTACTTTTTCTTTGGCTTATCCTGGCAGCGTGTTTTTGAGCTGCTCCAGCGCGAAGCGCACACAGCCCATGCGGATAGCTGCGCGGTCGAGGAGAGGAATATGCGCATCCGCCGTATATTTATAAGCGACACAGGATTCTCCGACAGCCAGGCCGACATAGACGAGCCCTTCTGGATTGCCGTCTGCGTCGGGACCAGGGCCGGCGACGCCGGTCGTGGCCAGGGCAATGTCGCTGGCGTAGAGCTTTTGCGCGCCCTGCGCCATGGCCTGCGCCGTTTCTGCGGAGACAATGCCGTGGGTGGCGATCACTTCCGGCGGCACGCCGAGCACGCGCTCCTTGGCCTCGGCGGTGTAGGTGCAGGCGCCGCCGCGCACATAGTCGGAGGAGCCGGAAACATCGGTGAGGGTCTTGACAATGGCGCCGCCGGTGCAGCTTTCTGCTGTGGCGATGGACCAGCTGCGCTTTCTGAGAAGCGCGCCTATTTGCCGCGAAAGCGCGGCCAGACTGTCGCCGGCAAGCAGATCGAAGTAGCTGTCGAGGGTGTCCCCGAGGGCGAGGGCGCTCTGCCAGTCCGGCACGGCGATGAGATGCAGACGGTGGTTCAGCCGCGCGTAGTCGGCGTGGGCATTTTCTGGCAGCGCGCTCTGCGGATGATCGACAGGCACATGGAGATTTTTCAGTACCTGGCGCAGATTCTCGCCATAAAGGGCTTTACCAACGGCGACAATCGTTTTACAATAGATGTCATTCGCGTATTCATCGAGCCCCTTGGCAAAACGGCTCTGGGCGTTGTAGGTTCTGACGGCGGTGACGGCGTTGGTATGCATGTAGGGGTAGAGGATGTGATCCAGACGGCCACGGCCGCTGCGATCCAGAAAGCGGCGGCCGCTGCCGTCGTCGAGATCTGGCAGAAAATAAACGAGCGAAGCGTTTCTCATGATAATTTAACTCCCTTCTAACATAAAAACCCTTGCATATTTATGCAACGAGTCGTATAATAATTTCATTCCATCCTGGAGGTGTCACAATGATCAATGTTGGTATTATTGGAGCGACAGGCTACACCGGCTCCGAATTGATCCGTTTATTACTGAGACACGGCGGTGTCAAGCTCGTCGCCATCGGCGCGCGCAGCACGACTGGGCCGGTCTCTGATCTTCATAAGAGTGTGCTCGAGCTGACGGATGCGCGCTTCTGCGATCTGGCGCTTGACAATTACAAGGACTGCGACGTTGTCTTTCTGGCGCTGCCCCACGGCACATCGTCGGAATACGCCAAGGCCCTCGTCGAGATGGGCGTCAAGGTGATCGACCTGGGCGCGGATTTCCGTCTCAACGACGCGGCTGTGTACGAAAAATGGTACGGCGCTGACCACGCCTGCCCGGAATGGATCCACTTTGTCAACGTCAACGAAAACGTCGTCGCCTACAACATTGGCAAGCATCGCCACCTGCCGGAGATCGTGCAGGAGCTGAATGCGCTGGCAGACAGCGACGTCGGCCTGGTGTTCAATCCACATCTGGCGCCGATCAACCGCGGCATTCTCTCGACGCTGACGCTGAAGCTCACGCAGCCGATGACGCCGGAAGCGCTGGACGCGCTTTATCACAGCTTCTACGACGACGAGCCATTTGTGCGCGTGCGTCCGGCTGGCGAATACGCAGCGACGAAGCAGGTGATGGGCTCGAATTTCTGCGATATTTCGCTGCATCCTGTGAATGAAACGACGCTGGTTGTCTGCGCGGCCATCGACAACATTGTCAAAGGCGCCAGCGGCCAGGCTGTGCAGAATATGAACATCCTGTTTGGTCTCCCTGAGACCCAGGGGCTGGAGCAGTTCCCACTCTGCCCTTGACAGACAACGAAGAAGGAGGACACCATGAATCAATTTCCGAAAGGCTATCAGGCCTGCGGCTTCCACTGCGGCATCAAAAAAGCGAAGGACGATCTGACTGTCGTCGTTTCTGAGGTGCCGGCAGCTGCCGCAGCTGTTTATACGAACAATCTTTTCCAGGCAGCACCGCTGGTGGTGACGAAGGCCCACCTCGCCCAGGAGGGCAAGGCGCAGGCGATCGTCGTGAACAGCGGCGTGGCCAATGCAGCCATGGGCAAGCAGGGCATCCACGACGCGGAGGCTGTCGCAAAAACGCTGGCGGACACCTTTGCCATTCCTGAGCAGTACACGATTGTCGCTTCCACCGGCGTGATCGGTATGCCGCTGCCAGTCGACAAGATTGGCGCCGGCATTGCCAAAGCGAAGGACGCGCTCCTGCCGCTGGCGGAAAGCGCTGAGGCTGCTTCCCGCGGCATCATGACGACGGACACGGTGCCAAAGACCGCCAGCGCCACGATCAGGATTGCTGGCACAGAGGTGCATTTCTGGGGCATGTGCAAGGGCGCGGGGATGATCCATCCAAATATGTCAACAATGCTGGGCTTTGTGCTCTCAGACGCTGCCATCGAAAGCCCGCTGCTGGCGCAGGCGCTCTCGGATGCGATCGGCGACAGCTTCAACATGATTTCAGTAGATGGCGACACCTCCACCAACGATATGGTTACGGTGCTGGCCAATGGCGCAGCCGGAAATGCTGTGATTACTGATGCCAAGAGCGCGGACTATCAGGCTTTTGCCGCTGCGCTCAAGGAAGTCTGCGTGAGCCTGGCAAAGCAGATCGTTGCCGACGGCGAAGGGGCCACGAAGCTCTTCGCTGTGAAGGTGCTGAACGCGCCAACGACGCGCGACGCCAAAACCATCGCCCGCGCTGTCACCTCGTCGAGCCTGGTCAAGGCGGCGATGTACGGCCGTGACGCCAACTGGGGCCGCATTGCCTGCGCAGCTGGCTATTCTGGCGCCCTCTTCGATCCCGACAAGATGGACATCTTTATCGGCGATCTGCTGGTGGCGCAGAATGGCCAGGGGCTGGCGTTCGACGAAGACAAGGCGCTGGCGATCCTCTCTGAAAAAACGATCGAGGTGACGATCGATCTCCACGAAGGAAATGGCGAAGCGATCGGCTGGGGCTGTGACCTCACCCACGATTATGTTTCGATCAACGCAGATTACAGGAGTTAAGAACAATGGAATTTGGCAACCACACGGCAGAGGTCCTTGTTGAAGCCCTGCCTTACATCAAAAAATTCTACGGCACCACCATCGTCATCAAATACGGCGGCCATGCCATGGTCGACAAGGAGATGCGCGAAAAGGTCATCAGCGACATTGTGCTCATGCGTTTTGTCGGCATGAACCCGATCCTGGTGCACGGCGGTGGGCCGGATATCAATTATCAGCTGGAAAAAGAAAACTACCAGAGCAAATTTGTCGACGGCCTGCGCGTGACCGACAGCGAGGTGCTGGACATTGCGCAGATGGTGCTGGTTGGCAAGGTCAATCAGGAGATCGTCGCCCTGCTGCAGAAGCACGGCGGCAACGCTGTCGGCCTCAGCGGCATCGACGGCGGCACGATCCAGGCGAAGAAGAAGCTCCACTACGACAAGGAGCACCATCCTGTCGATCTCGGCTATGTTGGTGAGATCACCGACATCCGTCCGGAGCTCATCCGCAACGCCCTGGAGAAGGAATACATCCCTGTGATCTCGCCGATCGGGCTGGACGAGCAGGGCGGACGCTACAACATCAACGGCGACACTGCCGCGGCAGCGATCGCGGCGGCGCTGAAGGCCGACAAGTTTTTCCTGCTCACAGACACCGATGGCATCCTCGACAAGGACGGCCAGCGCATCAGCCAGGTGACGACCGACGGCCTCGACGCTTTGAAAGCAGATGGCACGATCTCCGGCGGCATGATCCCGAAAGCGGCCTGCTGCCAGCACGCCATCCAAAACGGCGTGGCCAGCGCCCACATCATCAACGGCCAGATGCAGCACAGCTTACTCTTAGAATTATTCACCGACGATGGTGTTGGCACCATGGTCGTAGGAGGCAAACAAGATGAACAATGAAATGATCGCCAAAGGCAAAAAATACATCATGGGCACTTACAGTCAGGCGCCGATCGTCATCGAAAAGGGCGAGGGTGTGATCCTGACTGACAACACCGGAAAAGAATACATCGACATGGTCAGCGGCATCGCCGTCAACAGCCTGGGCTACGGCCATCCGGCTGTGGTGAAGGCCATCCAGGAACAGGCTGAAAAGCTGATCCACATTTCCAACCTCTACTGGAACGTGCCGCAGATCGAGCTGGCAGAAAAGCTCTGCCAGGCGAGCGGTCTGGGCAAGGCGTTTTTCTGCAACAGCGGCGCTGAAGCCAATGAATCGGCGATCAAGCTGGCCCGCAAATACGGCAGCAAGACGGGCCGCCACACGATCATCTCGATGATCCAGTCTTTCCACGGGCGCACGATGGGCGCGCTCAAGGCCACTGGTCAGACGAAGTACCAGAACGGCTTTGCGCCGCTGCCGGAGGGCTTCAAATACACGGAAGCCAACAACATTGAGATGCTCGACGCCACGATCGACAATGACACCTGCGCCATCATGCTCGAGGTGATCCAGGGCGAAGCGGGCATCATCGCGCTGGACGAAGCCTATCTCAAGCACGTTGAGCAGGTCTGCGCCGAGAAGGACATTCTCTTTATCATCGATGAGGTGCAGACGGGCATGGGCCGCACGGGCTATGCGTTCGCCCATCAGAAATACGGTCTGCATCCGGACATCGTGACCATGGCCAAGGCCATCGCCGGCGGTGTGCCAATGGGCGCGATGCTCGCCAAGGACAGCGTTGCCGCAGCTTTCCAGCCGGGAGATCACGCGTCGACCTTTGGCGGCAATCCCTTGGCTGCGCACACAGCCTGCGCTGTCTGCGATGTGATCTTCGACAAGGCTTTTCTGGCCAGTGTGCATGAGAAGGGCGATTATTTCGCCCAGCGTCTGGCTGAGCTGGTTGACGGCGAAAAGGTGCTGGAGGTGCGCGGCCGCGGGCTGATGCTCGGGCTCCTGCTTGCAGATAGCGTGAAGCCTGGCGATTATGTGGCGAAAGCTGCTGAGGCGGGGCTCCTCATCTGCACAGCTGGCAAGCAGGTGCTGCGCTTTGTGCCACCGCTGGTGATCACGAAGGACGAGATCGACGACGCCATCGACATTCTCAAGCAGGTGCTGGCATGAAGATCCTGATCGTTGGCCTGGGGCTGATCGGCGGCTCGCTGGCGAAGGCGCTTTCTGCTTACACCGATGCCAAGGTCGTCGGCATGGACAAGGACGACAAAACCCTGGCTCTGGCGCTGGACGAAGGCGCCATCCGCTACATCGCCGGTGAGCCGGATCTCGAAGATGCGGATGTGACGATCCTTTGTCTGACGCCGCAGAACATCATCAACTTTGTGAAAGAAAACCACGAGAAGATGAACAAGAACGGCCTGGTGCTGGATGTCTGCGGTGTGAAGCGCGACATCATGGCCTGCTTCCGCGAGTATTTTCGCCCGAACGGGCCGCAGTACATCGGCATGCACCCGATGGCGGGGCGCGAGCTCTTCGGCTACGAGCATGCGCTGGTCAATCTCTTCCAGGGCGCGAGCCTGGTGATGACGAAGGACCCTGAGCTGGACTACGACGTCGACTGGGCCAAGCTCGAAGAATATGTCTACGCGCTGGGCTTTCGCAAGCTGGTGCCGTCGACGCCGGAAACCCACGACCAGATCATCGCCTACACCTCGCAGCTGGCGCACGTTGTCTCCAGCGCCTACATCAAAAGCCCGACGATGCTGCGCGAGGAAGGCTACAGCGCCGGCTCCTTCCGCGATCTGACGCGGGTGGCGCGTCTCGACGAGAAGATGTGGACGGATCTGTTTTTGCGCAATGCCGACTTTCTCGTGGACGAGATCGACGAGATCATCAAGCACCTCAGAGAATATCGCGATGTTTTGCACGATCACGACGCACAAACCCTTGAATTTTTGCTCAAAGATGGTAGAGTGAAGAAGGAGTGGAGCAACGACCACGTGCAATAACAAAGGAGGGAGCGCCGATGATCGACAAGGAGATCGTTTGCAACGGTCCTCGCGAGATGATAGAGGCTGCCCATCAGACCATTTATGAATCCCTGGGCAAGCTGAAATACGTGAACCTGAAATATAAATGCGCTGGCGCCGCTGAAAGCGCCTGGCTGTACAACGTTGATTTCGCGGCAGAGGGAGAAGATTGTGTGATCACCTTCCTCAACGCCGACGCCGAACCGATCGTGGTAGCAGTCGACAGTCTGGAATATTTCAAGCTGCGGCCGTATTACATCGCTGCCTGTGTCGGCTTCAAGAACATCATCTTTTACAGCAACGGAACGAAAGGAGAACAGCAATGAACTTAAAAGGCAGAGATTTTCTCACCCTGCGTGATTTTACCGGCGAAGAGATCCAGTACATTGTGGATCTCGGGCTGGATCTCAAAGACAAGCTCAAAAAAGGCATTCCGCACCCATACCTCCAGGGAAAATCCCTGGCGATGATCTTCCAGAAATCCTCGACGCGCACGCGCGTTTCCTTCGAGGTGGGAATGTATCAGCTGGGTGGGCAGGCGCTTTTCCTGAGCACCCGCGATCTGCAGATCGGCCGCGGCGAGCCTGTGCAGGACACGGCGCGCGTGCTGTCGCGCTATGTCGACGGCATCCTCATCCGCACCTACGAGCAGGCTGAGGTGGAGGCTTTCGCCAAATACGCCGACGTGCCTGTGATCAACGGCCTCACCGATACCTACCACCCAACGCAGATCATCGCCGATCTGATCACGATCAAGGAGCAGAAGGGGCATCTCGCTGGTCTCAATTTCTGCTACGTTGGCGACGGCAACAACATGGCCCATTCGCTGGCGATCGGCATGCTCAAGTGCGGCCTCAACGTCGGCATCGCGACGCCGGACGCTTACCAGCCGGATGCGGAGATCATGGCCTACGCCAAGGGCATCGCTGCAGAAAACGGCTGTGAATTCGTGCTCACAAATGATCCGAAAGCGGTTGTGAAAAATGCCGATGTTGTATATACTGATACATGGGCAAGCATGGGCCAGGAGGACGAAAAGGAAGCGCGCGCCAAGGCCTTTGCCGGCTACACGATCGACGCCGATCTGTTTGCGCTGGCCAAGGATGACGCCATCTTCATGCACTGCCTGCCGGCTTATCGCGGCTATGAGATGACCGAGGATGTGCTCGAGCACGAGCGCAGCGTGGTCTTTGACGAAGCCGAAAACCGCATGCACGCCCACAAAGCCATCATGGCTGCGATCATGGTTTGAGAACCTGTTAATTTCTAAGATATTGGGAGGAAAAATATTATGTCTAAAGTTGTATTGGCTTATTCCGGTGGTCTCGACACCTCCATCATCATCCCTTGGTTGAAGGAAAACTATGACAACTGCGAAGTCATCGCTGTCTGCGGCGACGTTGGCCAGGGCGACGAGCTCGACGTTGTCCACGACAAAGCGCTGGCTTCCGGCGCAAGCAAGGTCTACATCGCTGATCTGAAGGAAGAATTCGTGCGCGATTACGTTTATCCAGTGATCCGCAGTGGCGCCATCTACGAAGGCGGCTACCTGCTCGGCACCAGCTGCGCCCGTCCGCTGATCGCCAAGGCGCTGGTTGAAGTGGCCAAGAAGGAAGGGGCAGACTACATCGCCCACGGCGCCACCGGCAAAGGCAACGACCAGGTGCGCTTCGAGCTCACCATCAAGGCCCTGAGCCCAGAGACGAAGATCATCGCGCCATGGCGCATCTGGGACATCAAGAGCCGCGAAGACGCTGTTGATTTCGCCAACGCCCACAACATTCCAGTGCCTGTCACCAAGAAGCGCCCATATTCCATGGACTGCAACGTGCTCCATCTTTCCCACGAAGGCGCGGATCTGGAAGATCCTGCCAACGAACCGCTGGACGATCTCTACCTCATCTGCAACCGTCCGGAAGACGCGCCAGACGAAGCAGAATACATCACCCTCACCTTCGAAAAGGGCAACGCTGTGAAGCTGGACGGCGAAGCGCTGACCCCGCTGGCGATGCTCGAAAAGCTCAACGCGCTCGGCGCAAAGCACGGCATCGGCATCCTCGACATCGTGGAAAACCGCCTCGTCGGCATGAAGAGCCGCGGCGTGTATGAAACCCCTGGCGGCACCATCCTGCACGTTGCGCATCAGGGTCTGGAAAGCCTGACGCTGGACCGCTCCACCATGGAATTCAAGGCCCACGCTGCTGTGAAATATGCCCAGCTCGTTTACGACGGCCTCTGGTACACCCCACTCAAGGAAGCCCTCGACGCTTTCATCGACAAGACCCAGGAAACCTGCTCCGGCGAAGTGCGCCTGAAACTCTACAAAGGCAGCGTCACCACCGCCGGTATGACCAGCCCATATTCTCTCTACAACGAAGAATTTGTCACCTTCGGCGAAGACGAGGTCTACAACCAGGCTGACGCAGAAGGCTTCATCAACCTCTTCGGCCTGCCACTCAAGGTCAACGCTCTGATGAAGCGTAACCTCGAAAAGTAAGCGAGGCGCATCATGGCAAAGCTTTGGGGCGGACGTTTTTCAAAAGACAGCGACAAGTTGATGGAGGATTTTCATTCCTCCATCAGCTTTGACCAGAAATTGTATTATTGGGACATTCAGGGCTCCATCGCCCACGCGACGATGCTCGGCAATGTCGGCGTCATCACGAAGGAGGAAGCGGCCACGCTGGTGGCGGGTCTTCGCGAAATCCTCGAGGAGATCGAAGCTGGCAAGGTGCATTTCAACCCAGCCGACGAAGACATCCACATGAACATGGAAGTCCTGCTCACGGAGAAAGTCGGCGACGTCGGCAAAAAGCTCCACACCGGCCGCAGCCGCAACGACCAGGTCGCTGTGGATATGCGCATGTATCTGCGCCACGAGGTGCTGACGATCCAGGCGCAGCTCTTGGAATTCCTCGAGACGCTGCTTGCGATTGCCAAGAAGCATCTGGAAACGGCGATGCCGGGCTACACCCATCTGCAGCGCGCCCAGCCGATCACCTTGGGCCACCACATCATGGCCTATTTCGAGATGTTCAAGCGCGACTACCAGCGCCTGGATTCGTGGCTCGATCGCAACAACATCATGCCGCTGGGAAGCGGCGCGCTGGCGGGCACGACCTTCCCGCTGGACCGCAACGAAACCGCCGCGGCGCTGCATTTTGACGGGCCATGCCTGAACTCGCTGGACGGCGTCAGCGACCGCGATTTTGCGCTGGAATTTCTCGCAGGCGCCTCGATCAGCATGATGCATCTTTCCCGCTTCTGCGAGGAGGTCATCCTCTGGGCCAGCCAGGAATTTGCCTTCATCGATCTCGACGATGCCTACAGCACCGGCTCCAGCATCATGCCGCAGAAGAAAAATCCTGACGTGGCGGAGCTTGTGCGCGGCAAAACCGGCCGCGTCTACGGCGCGCTGATGGCGCTCCTCACCACGATGAAGGGGCTGCCGCTGGCTTACAACAAGGACATGCAGGAGGACAAGGAGGGTGTCTTCGATGCCGTCGATACCTGGAAAAAATGCCTGCTGATCTTTGAGAAAATGCTCGCCACCGCCACCTTCAAGGAACAGAACATGCGCCGCGCAGCCGCCGGCGGATTCACGAACGCGACGGATTTTGCCGACTACCTTGTGACCAAGGGCGTGCCTTTCCGCGATGCCCATGCCGTTGTCGGCGAAGCGGTGGCCTACTGCATCATGAATGACAAGGCGCTGGACGACTGCACGATGGAAGAGTTCAAGGGCTTCTCGCCGCTCATCGAGGAGGACATCTACGACAAGATCTCCATCGACACCTGCATTCATAAGCGCCAGACCATCGGCGCCCCTGGCCCACAGCAGGTGCAGGCCGCCATCGACGCCAACCAGCTTTGGCTCGACGGCGCGAAAGCGACGCACGAGGCGCAGGCAGAAAAGCTGGCGTTTTAATTTGCATACCACGCGCTGGACAGCAATGTCCGGCGCTTTTTGTTGGCAGCTGTGCGCCATCCAACCCTTTACAGGACTAGCTTCGCGTCGGAAGCAAGCCGCAAGGCGCAGCTTGATTGGCTAATGTTGGCTAATGGCGCCGACTCGAGGCTGGCCCAACCCTTTACAGGACTAGCTTCGCGTCGGAAGGCGAGTCACGACGCGAAGCTAGGCGGAGCAAAGTGACGAAGGCTGATTGGTTGCCAGCTACTGAGCCGTGCGCTGATTTATTGGAGAATTATTGACAACGTCAATAAATCGTCGTATGATAGCAGTATAACGACGAACAAGGAGTGAGAACCATGAGCGAAATGACGAACGTAAACATCCGCATGGACAAGGAATTGAAAAAGCAGTTTGAGACCTTTTGCAACGATGTGGGGATGAGCATGACGACGGCGTTCACGATCTTCGCCAAGAAGGTGGTGCGCGAATACCGCATTCCGTTCGAGATCGGTGGGGAGATACCAAACGCTGAAACGCGCAAGGCGCTTGACGACGCAAGAAAGGGCATAGGCCTCAGCAAAGCGTACAACAGCGTGGAAGAGCTGATGGAGGCGCTGAATGCTGAAGATTAAGTTTCTCAATTCTTTCAAAAAAGATTACAAGCGCATCGTTAAGCGCGGCTACGATATCGCACTGCTGGAAAATGTGATCCGTATGCTCGCTGATGGCGAGACGCTGCCTGCGAAATATCGCGATCACGCGCTGACAGGCAACTATTCCGGCTATCGCGAATGCCATATCACGCCAGATTGGCTCCTGATCTATGAAGTACGTGAAAGCGAGCTGATATTTGTAGGACATAATATCATTCCTTTCGGTCGTAGAGTGTTGAACGCTTGACGTTTGTCCGAAGCGTGCGTTATAATGTACGTAATGGAGGTGACGCGTATGATCACGGTCAATGCGACAAATTTTCGCAAGGATATGTACAAGATGATGGAGCAGACGGCGACGTTTGGCGATCCTGTGCAGATCACGACGAAAACGGGCAATCTGGTGCTCCTGAGTGAGCAGGATTACAACAACATGATGGAAACGCTGTATCTGATGTCGATCCCGGGCATGGAGGAAGAGATTGTGGAGGGGATGAACACGCCGCTGGAGGATTGTGTGCCGGCTGATGAGGTGGTGTGGTGATGTACGAGATTGTCTACACAAAGCGTGCGCTTCAGGCGCTGCCAAAGCTGAAGGCGGCGAAGCTGGGGGGCAAGGTGGAGGCGCTTGTGGCGCTGCTGGAGCGGGATCCGTTCCAGAATCCGCCGCCGTATGAGTCGCTCTTGGGCACGCTCAAGGGGAGCTATTCGCGCCGCATCAACCACAAGCACCGGCTGGTTTATCAGGTGTACGAGGAAAAAAAGACGGTGAAGATTATCAGCATGTGGTCACATTATGAGTGTTGAACGCTTGCGTCGGACGAATGTCCGGCGCTTTTTTCGTGCGGCGATCAGCTGTCGTCGTGGCTGGTTGAATCGCGGACGTTCTCAATGAACCGCTTGAGGCCGCTCACTGGCGCGCCGAGCTTGCTGAGGTTTTCGACGACGCTGGCGAGCTCCATAACGAGATAGCCGAGATAAAGCACGATGAGGGCGGCGAGGCCTGCTTCGGCGGGGACGAGGGCGGAAACGGGGATGCAGCAGACGAGAACGAGGATACTGGCGAGCTTTC
>PPYE01320984.1_pt1 | contig 13466 bp, 8 predicted proteins | sample 1559881 | NCBI WGS metagenome assembly PPYE01 (sample SAMN08240022, study PRJNA423297) | Human gut metagenome, whole genome shotgun sequencing project.
CTGTTGAAACCGCCGTGTACCGAACGGTACGCACGGTGGTGTGAGAGGACGGCGGTTAATCACCGCCTCCTACTCGATTCCGAATATCGAGGTGCTGGCTGAATCTGGAGGAGATCGTCAGGCAGGAGATTGGCTCTGCCTGAATATTAGTAAACTTCGGAAAACACGAAAAGATTTATCCTTCCAATGCCTCACAAAGCGCAATAAGCGCCAGAGACTGCCCGTATGCCATTGGCATAACAGCAATATTCTTATAGTGTTCGGAATCCATACCGATGCCGGTTCCGGCGGATACGTTTAAAACGGTTCCGTCTTTACTGACATTGCGGCAGATGGCTTCAATCGCCTGATCAGCCACTTTACGGTAGGATGAGTCAAGGACTCCCGCGCGGAGTCCTTTTAAGATTCCTGCGGTAATGGCAGCGGAGCCGGATACCTCTTCGTAGCTGGTCTCGTCCGTTAAGACGGTGTGCCATAGCCCGGAAGGGGCCTGGAGGTTTCTAAGGGCTTCGGCCTGGGCCCTGAAAGTATCTGTCAAATATGCATTAACTCCCGGGGCAATTCCTGATTTGCAGGCATCTAAATAGTCCATAACTCCATAGGTAAACCAGGAGTTGCCACGGCACCAGAAGATCCCGCCGAAGTTGTCGTTGCGTTCAAAACTGAAGCCGTGATGGAACAGTCCAGTCTGCTTGTCATAAAGGTATTTGATGTGAAGTAAAAACTGGTGAACTGCCTCGTCCTTCCAAGAGGCATTGTCATAGCGCTGGCCAGCCATATTTAAGAAGAGAACGGACATTACCAGCGTATCGACCCATATCTGTCCATGATTTAAGTTGACGCCGTTCCTGTCTCCGATGGCGCTTGTGACGTGCTGGAAGCCGCCGTCCTTTGTCTTTGGCAGCTCGTGGATTAGCCAGTCTGCACGTTCCAGGCACATGGCTTTATAGTTATCCGCCTCAGGAAGCTGGTCCCAGAGGTTGACAAGGGCAAGAAATGGGGCCGTTGTGTTGATATTCTTTGATGGGAGGCCCGATTGAATATTGTGTTCATACCAGTTGGAGAAAAAGTCATTGTACCTTCCGTCACCGTAGTGAGTCTGAAGCTTGTAAAGACCATAGAGACCGATTCCCTGGGGCCAGTCCCATTCTTCAATTCCAAAATCGCGCTGGATGATGCCCTTTCGGCAGGAATCCTTATCTGCAGTCTTATCCTGCTCGTAGTCGGAGCCGCCGAGATTCATGAGCTTTTTTACCACAAGGTGAATTTTATCCAGAAGCTGTTCGTTTTTCATCATGTTTCCTCACTTTCATAAATATTACTGTTGTTTTAAGTTTTCTATATAATCAGTAGGTGTAAAGCCGGTATGGCGTTTAAAAACCTGACTGAAATACTGCGGATTGGCGCCGAAGCCTACGGAACGGGCAATATTTTTGATATTATCACTGTGGTAGTAGACCATGAGCCGGATGGCTTCCTCCATACGCTTTTTATTTAAATAGTCGGAAAAACGCATACCTTCTTCCTTTACAAACTGTTTGCTTAAGTATCCCACACTGACGAATAAATAGTTTTCGGCCAGCCATTTTAAAGAAAGATTTTCAGAATCTAAATGTTGTTCCACGTAGGTTTTTAAAAGGGCAATGTTGGCACTGGTTTTGGAGACACCGGAATTTGTGTTCTTTTGTATTAAAACAACCTCCATTAAGCACCGGATCTCGGAAATGTTGGGACAGGAATAGAGGCGTCGGAAGAAATCACAGGCGATGTCAAGGGACTGTTCCTCATCCGGATTCAGCTTTAAAAAGAGGCTTAGAGCTAAATTTCTGGCTGTGTCCAGAGGTATACCCGGAGAAAAAACCGTGTCGAGAAGATGGCAGACCTCGGTCTCTCCCCTGGCACTTAATAAAGATTCTTCCAATTGGCTAATGTGCCATGGAGAGGTAATATTATTTCTGATTTCATGGATTTTTGTGGAACGATCTGCCAGAAGGATGCGCTCATATCTCGCAATCTTTATCAGACATGTGTGAAACAGCGCTTCCGATGTGGCTTCATGAAGGAAGCTGATATCAAAGGATACGGACTGACCGGTGTACGATAAAATGGTCAGGGCCTGCCGAATTTCCTCCTGGCAGGCGAGTGTGTTTGCAGGGAGGATCAGTATGGCACTGTTCCTTACATAGATAGCAGGAAATTCCAGAGGAGAACCGGCTGCCTGGCAGATTTTCCCGGCATCTTTCAGGAAGGTCTTTAAATAAGACTCTTCTACGAAGGAACAGATGCAGGCGGATAACCCAGAATCCCGGATAGATAAAAGCGACTGATATTTGCCATAAATTGAGGAGAACTCTTCCGGCCGTTCCAGGGCTTCCATAATAAAACTCTGCTCCAGAGGAGCCTGCAAATCGCGAAGCAGATGCTCCTGTTCTTTCTGCCTTCGTGCCTCCTTAAGGGTCAGCTCGTGGCGGATCGATACGAGAGAATCAATTAGCTCCTGTTTGTCCGTTGGCTTCAGTAAGTAATAGCGGACGCCATATTTCATGGCCTGTTTGGCATACTCGAATTCACTGTAGCCGGACAGCAGTATGAAGGTGATCTTAGAATCCGACTTCATAGAGCGCTCGATTAAGTCCAGACCGTTTAAGATGGGCATACGGATGTCCGTAATTACCACATCAGGGTATTCATCACAGATGACATCATAGGCCTCCATGCCGTTTTTGGTGGTTGCTATCAACTCATAACCAATAGAAGTGTAGTCGATCATTTCGGATAATGCTTCACGGATAATCTGTTCATCATCTACAATCATTAATCTAAGCATGTAATTCCTCTCTCTCTTTTGGGATGGACAGCATAACGACAGCCATACCGTCTTTATTATAAAATGTCAGACCATAATGGTCACCGTATATGAGCTTTAAGCGGGAATCAATATTAACCAGCCCGACTCCGGAGCCCTGGGGGGTAATCTGGCGGTGCTCTATTTTCCAGAGTAAGTCCTCCTCAAATTGAGAACCGGTGTTGGCTACCTTGATTCGGTAACTGCCTTCACGTTCCCGGACGGTTACACGGATGGTACATATTTCGTCGGTGTATTCCATTGCATGCTTTAATGCATTTTCTACCAGAGGCTGGATGCACAGTTTTGGTACGAAGATATGAGAGATGTCTTCCGGTACGACGAGTTCGAAGACGAGGCGGTCTTTAAAACGAATTTTCTGAATCTGTATGTAGTTATCCAGGACGGCTAGTTCATCGGCAAGAGGGATTAAATCACCTTCGCCGGTGATGGAGGCCCGGAACAGGTTGCCTAAGGAACGTACCATGGTGGAAATATCATCAGCTCCGTATTTCTGCGCCATCCAGTTGATGGTGTCCAGAGTGTTATAAAGAAAGTGAGGGTTGATTTGCTGCTGGAGCATCTTAATGGTGGCATCCCGTAAAAGCAGTTGTTTGTCATAATTCTCATCTCGCAGAACTTTAACGCTCTTTGTCATCTCGTCGAAGTTTACGTGAAGCTGACCAATTTCGTCCCTGCGGTTTACGTAATCATATTCCCGCTGATCTTCCGGAACCGGCTCGCCGTTTCCAAAGCAGCGGATTTTTTCCACAAGGAAATCCAGGTGCTTTAAGACATGGCGGAACACGGCCTGTACCAGCAGCATGGCGATAATTCCGAAGCAGGCGGAAAATATGAGTACCCGGAGGCGGGCGGCCTGTATATCGTGAAAGATGGGATCGTAATCACGGAAATAAAGGTAGTCCCAGCCCGTATATGCAATACTTCCGGCGATGATGAATTCCTTATTACGGTCAAGTGCCTCTACGGAATAGGAGGTGCCATGCAGAGTCATTGCAGAGAGTAAGTCGTCGTAGCGGTCGTCATGATAAGGCGTCTCCGGATAAAAACGTTTTCCATCTGCCATCATGACCAAACGGGAGGTTTCCGGAGAATATCCGGCATTGGCTAAGGAGTCGTGGATCAGGCGTTCTATGTCAACAATGATATAGAGGGAAGCCAGTTTTCGTAAATCTAGGTACTTGAGCTGCCTGATCTCCCGAGAGGCGGCAACATCTCCACCGGCAGCTATGCCCAGTTCCCAGACAAGACGCCCTTCCGCATCAGTGACATCTCTGTCCATGGAAACGATGTCAAATTTTCCTATATCAGAAGAACTTCCCATGCAGATCTTGGTACCGTCTTCCAGCACAATATTGATGGATTTAATATAATTGTCATAAAACGTATAGGGATAAAGCCCCTGATAAATATCTCTTCTGGCCAGAGCCCCACGGTTGCTTCCTGGGTTGTCTTTTAAAAAACAGAGGTTATTCTGGATGACAGGATCGCTGATTAAGCTGTTGGAAATCGTCTCGATTGCCTGAAGCTCGGAAGCCATGGAAGAAGATACATGGTTTAGCGCCTGGGCATTAGCCTGGTATAACTCCTTCTCATAGCGGCCGGTCAGAATATGGATGCTGAGAAAGAAGACGAAGTAGGTGCAAATCAGTGTGACTGAGATAATCAGCAGTATTTTTTTATATAAAGTAAGATTATTAAAACGAATTTTTAATACTTTCATGGAAAGAAGACCTCCTTGATTTCTTTTGTATTATATAGTATAAATTTGGTTTACAAAAGTAGCTGTGGACAAAATGTCGTTTTTTTAACCATGAAGAGCCGTTTTTTAACTTTACCGTTATGCATATTTCACATAAAATAAGAGCATCAAAAAACAATTCAATAAAATAACGATCGGGAGGTTATTCAATGAAGAAGAGATTAGCAGCCGCCGCCATGGCAGCCGTTATGGCAGCAGCATCATTAACCGCATGCGGCGGTGGAAAGACCGAGACACAGGCACCGACAAAGGCTGCAGGGACCGAGGCAGCCGGGGATACACAAGCGGCGGGAGATACGCAGGCAGCCGCTTCAGGTGAGAAGGTTACTCTGAACCTTTGCTGGTGGGGAAATCAGACCAGAAACGATGTTACAAAAAAAGCAGTTGACTTATATATGAGTCAGAACCCTGATGTGGAGATTAAAGTAGAGTTTACGGACTGGTCAGGTTACTGGGATAAGCTTTCGGCTATGGCTGCTGGCGGCAATCTGCCGGATATTATTCAGCAGGACTATTCCTATATCAATCAGTACCAGAAGAGCGGTCAGTTGGCTGATTTAACACCGTTTATTGAGGATGGAACCATTGATACCTCTAAGATTCCAGACAGCATCATAGAGAGCGGTACCATTGATGGAAAGTGCTATGCTTTGAGCCTGGGAAGCAATGCGCCGATGATGGTTTACGACAAGGCCATCTTAGAGGAAGCCGGTGTTACTCTTCCTGAACAGCTGACTGTCGATGAACTGTACGATATTTCAAAAACCATCTATGAAAAAACAGGGGCTAAGACATATTACGATGGCGGAATCAATATGATGCAGATCGTAGCAAGGGCAAATGGATCCCATTTATTTGATGAGCTGAATGCCGGCGATACCGCTTCCTCCAAGATTCATTTTGGCAACGTTGAGAAATTTGCCACAGCAGAATTCTCCATTTCTCCGGATTTACTGGCAGAGAAGAATCCGGATGTCGTAGAGACAAAACCAATTATTGATGAAACTACATGGAATGACTTTTCCTTCTCAAACCAGTTCATCAGTATTTCCAATACATCCGGAAGAGATTTAGGCATCACCATGTATCCGACTATGACAGGCGCTTCCGAGCAGCCGATGTACTTAAAGCCCAGTCAGTTCTTTTCCATTGCTGAAACATCTCAGCATAAGAAGGAAGCGGCAGAATTCATCAACTGGTTTACCAATAGTGTTGAATGTAATGAGATTCTCATGGCTGAAAGAGGAATTCCGATCAATACCGAAGTGGCAGATGCGATTAAGCCAAAGGTAGACGAGGCATCCCAGGTGGTATTTGAGTATATTGCAAAGGTATCAGAGCTGGCAACACCAATCGACGCTCCGGATCCGGCAGGCAAGGGTGAGGTAGAGGCCCTTGGCAAGACAACCGTGGAAGATCTTCGTTACGGTGATGTAACGGGAGATCAGGCAGCGGAATCCTTTGTAGCGGAATCCAGGAAGATTCTGGAAGAAGCAGCGAAATAAGAGTTAAGAAGGTCTGGAGGGGACAAGATGAAGAAAGAACAAAATTCCCCGAAGAGAAAGAAAACATTGATGCAGATCATGAATACTCCGAAGGTTGCAGGATATGTATTTATCCTGCCCTTCATCGTGGGATTCATCGTTTTTATGGCTCTGCCGATGCTCTTGTCTTTCGGGTTCTCATTTACCAGATATAATATTCTGGAAGCGCCGGTTTTTATTGGACTGGAAAATTACAAGACCATGTTTACGTCTGACCCGAAGTTCTGGAAGGTATTTGGCGTGACCATGTATTACGTGCTCTTTTCCGTTCCGCTCCGGCTTCTTATGGCTCTTATCGTGGCTATGCTGCTGGTAAAGAGCACAAAGCTGTCCGGGTTTTACCGGGCAGTCTATTATCTGCCTTCTATCATTGGATCCAGTGTGGCTGTTGCCATTCTCTGGAAGCGCATGTTTGCCAGCGACGGTGTCATCAATGCTCTTCTGCAGACGATCGGTATCAACAGTGAGATCGCATGGCTGGGACGCACCGATACTGCGATTTGGACCCTGATTATTTTAGCTGTATGGCAGTTTGGTTCTTCCATGCTGATTTTCTTATCCGGTCTAAAACAGATTCCGGTCAGTCTCTATGAGGCGGCTACCGTAGATGGAGCCAATGGCATTCAGAGGTTCTTTAAGATTACACTTCCAATGCTGACACCCACCATCTTTTTCAACCTGATTAACCAGTTGATTAACGGCTTTATGGCATTTACCCAGAGCTATATCATCACGCAGGGAAAGCCAAGAGACAGCACACTGTTCTATACGGTGTATATGTATTTTAACTCCTTTACCTATAATAAGTTGGGATACGGATGTGCCATGGCATGGTTCATGATTTTCGTAGTGGGCATGCTGACGCTGATCCTCTTTAAGACTCAGAACAAGTGGGTATATTACGAATCGGAAGGGTGATGAGGTATGAAAGCAGGATATAAAGAAAAACGAACGGCCATTACAGTGATCTATCATGTATTCATTTTTTTCTTCGCATGCGTCATGATATATCCTCTTGTATGGATGGTAATGAGTTCCTTTAAGGATACTAACGAGATTTTCAGGACTGCAGCCAGTCTGTTTCCGAAAAAATTTTCTTTTGAAAATTATAAGGTGGGCTGGCAGGGCTTCGCAGGCTACAGTTTCGGCCTCTTTTTTAAAAACTCCTTTATCATTGCAGGAGTATCGACCATCGGAGCGGTGATTTCATCCGCAGTAGTCGCTTACGGATTTGCCAGGATTGATTTTAAGTTTAAAGGCTTCTGGTTCGGCTGTATGCTGCTGGCTATGATGCTTCCGTTCCAGGTTATTATGATACCACAGTACATTATTTTTAATAACATGGGCTGGGTTGGCTCTTATCTGCCGCTCATTGTTCCTCAGTTTTTCGGACAGGGCTTCTTTATCTTCTTAAATGTCCAGTTTATCAAGGGAATACCGGTTGATCTTGATGAAGCGGCGAGAATGGATGGCTGCTCGATCTATTCCATTTTTACCAGGATTATTCTTCCGTTGGTAAAGCCGTCTCTGGTTACCAGCGCGATTTTCTCCTTTATGTGGAGATGGGATGATTTCCTTTCTGCTTTACTTTATTTAAGCGATCCGTTAAAGTATCCGGTCAGCTATGCATTAAAAATGTTCTCAGACCCGACGGCCGGTTCTGACTGGGGCGCTATGTTCGCTATGGCGACATTATCTCTGATTCCAATTTTCCTTATTTTTCTTACCATGCAGAAATATTTGGTAGAAGGAATTGCCTCTACAGGGATTAAGGGATAAGAGCAGAGTGTATGCTTACCAGGTGGGGGAACCGTTTCTTCGGTTTCTCCGCCTTTTTATGTATTTTGCTGGATTTTATGAATTTTGCCGATTTTACTTTTTTAATTGATTTTGTGTATTGCGATACAGGAAGCGAAGGAGACATATGGATTCTATCAGAAACAGAATAAAGGGAATACTGGATGCGGTCGGTGAACAGATGCTTGCCGCGCGGGAAACGGTTGAGCCGGTGAAGATATGCGCCGGTGATTACGCCTTTTCGGAAAAATTTGATCCGGCGGACCACGTATGGAGGGACTTCGGACGGGACGAGACGTGGGGCGGAAAGGATCTGCACTACTGGTTTTTGGCGGCTGTGACCGTAACTGCGGCCATGGACGGGCGGCAGATTCGGGTGATTTTGAATACGGGGGCCACGGATATTTGGAACACGGATAATCCGCAGGTAATGGCCTATGTGGACGGGCGGCTGGCCGGAACCATGGACTTGAACCATCAGGAGCTGATTCTCAGCGATCATGGCAGGGTGGGGGATACGTATGCGGTTGGTTTTTATGCGTATTCGGGTACGCCGTCCTACACTAATTTCTTTCACTTGGATGCAGCCGCCTGGTGCGAGGAGGCCGCAAGGCTCTATTACGATATGAAGACCGTATGGGAGGCGGCGGATTTGCTGCCTGAGGACCATATAGAGCGGATTGACGCCATGAAGGCGCTGAACGGCTGCGCCAATCTCCTGGATTTACGAAGCCCGGGTTCGGAGGAGTGCATCCGGTCGCTCACAGCGGCGGCGGATTACCTTGAGGAGCAATATTACGGGAACCGCAGGAGAAATCCCGTGACGGTTCACAGCGTGGGCCACACCCATATCGATGTGGCCTGGAAATGGCCGCTGCGCCAGACGAGACAGAAGGCGGTTAGGAGCTTTATTACGGTTTTGAATTTAATGGACCGGTATCCGAAATACAAATTTATGATGAGCCAGCCTCAATTGTACCAGTTTGTGAAGGAGGAGGCGCCCGGCGTGTTTGAACGGGTGAAGGAGCGGATACGGGATGGCCGGTGGGAAGCGGAAGGCGCCATGTGGCTCGAGCCGGACTGCAACTTGTCATCCGGAGAATCCTTAATCCGCCATATCCTCTACGGCCGCAAGTTCTTTGAGGAGGAGTTAGGCGCGCCGGCAAATGAGGTCCTGTGGCTTCCCGATGTGTTCGGGTACAGTGCGGCGCTTCCGCAGATTATGAAGAAATCAGGCCTATCGTACTTTATGACGACGAAGCTGGGCTGGAACGAGTACAATCAGTTTCCACACGATACCTTCCTGTGGAGGGGAATCGACGGAAGCGAAGTGCTGACGTATCTGATCTCCACGAGGGATTATTGGACGGAAGGGGAAAGAAGAAAGAAATCTCCTTTCTCGACGACTTATAACGGCAGGCAAAACGCCAGCCAGATTATGGGAACGTGGCAGCGCTACCAGGATAAGGACGTAAGTCGTGATGTGCTGACCTGTTACGGCTACGGTGACGGAGGGGGAGGCCCTACGGAGGAAATGCTGGAGGAGAGCAGGAGGCTGGAGGGGAGTGTGGCGGAATGCCCGGCCGTACGCCAGACCCATGTGAAGGAGTTCTTTCATCTTCTGGAGGAGCGGCTGGACAGAGACCGTCTATCGGTCTGGTCGGGAGAACTGTATTTGGAATACCACCGCGGCACGTATACCTCCATGGCAAAGAATAAGAAATACAACCGCCTCTGTGAGTTCTTAAACGGCGAGACAGAAAAGTGGTCTGTCCTGGCCGGACTTCTGGACGCTTCGTACCGCTATCCGGGAAAGGAACTGGAGAAGAACTGGAAACTGCTCTTGCTGAACCAGTTCCATGATATTCTTCCAGGTTCTTCGGTGAAGGAGGTCTATGAGGATTCGGACCGCCAGTACCGTGAGCTGATCGAGTCGGATACCGCCCTTATGGACGAGGCAAGGAAGACGATACTGGCATGCCTCGGGGCTGAACGGGCAGAGAACGCCGGAGGTGCGAAGGAAAATGAGACTTTTGAGAACTGCGGCCCTGCAAAGCGTCTGGCTGTGTTTAATCCGCTCAGCTTCTCCAGAACCGGGATTGTGGAGATTGGGGAATGCGGGGAGAGTGACTGTATAAGAGGACTGGTTTTCCAGAGAGCGGCGGATGGAACCATGCTTTATCTCGCAGAGGCGGCGCCATTGGGCGTCTCCATCCTGGGAGGGGATACAATCGGGGAGGTGATCGGGGAGGTGATCGGAGATACGAACGGGAAAGAAGCATCAGAAAGCGTTAAAGAAGCATCAGAAAGCGCTGCGGATGTAAGGCTGGATGGGCTTTCCTGTGCGGTTTCTAATGTATTCAAGTCTATCACGACCAGCGGTGACGGACAGCTTAAGGGGCTTACAACACCATTTTATGAGACAGAGTTCGATGAAAATGGGGAGATCAGCCGCCTCGTGGATTTGCGGGAGAAGAGAAGCCTTATAAAAGAAGGGGAGACGGGGAACCGTCTTGTAGTGTATGAGGACAGGCCCATGGAATTCGATGCCTGGAATATCGACGACTATTACAGGGAGAAATCCTGGCCCCTTACCGGCCTGGTATCAATCGAAGTACTGGAAAATGGTCCTGTGCGCGGCTCTGTCCTGGTCAAACGGAGATTTATGGATTCCGTTCTGGAACAGATGATCTGCTTTTATGGCCATACGGCCAGAATTGATTTTAAGACGAAGGTATCCTGGAGGCAGCACCAGCTGCTGCTGCGGACTGCATTTCCTCTGGATATTCTCTGTAATGAGGCGGATTATGAGATCCAGTTTGGAAGTGTGAGGCGGCCCACCCATGAGAATACGTCCTGGGACAGGGCCAGGTTCGAGGTCTGCGCCCACAAATGGGCCGATATGGCGGAGCCGGGATACGGAGCCGCCCTCTTAAACGACTGCAAGTACGGATACGGGATTCACGATTCTGTCATGAGCCTGACGCTGATTAAATCAGGGATTTTCCCGAATCCTGAGGCGGATCAGGGGCTTCATGAGTTCACATACTCCCTCTTCCCACACAGGGGAGATTTCCGGGAAGGCGGAGTGGTGCGGGAGGCGTACCGCTTAAACTGCCCTCTGATCGGCATCGCGGTACGGAAAGAGGGGACGGAGAACGTATCCATTCTGGAGATCGACGAGGAGAATGTTCTGGCAGACACTGTGAAAATGGCGGAGGACAATTCCGGTGTGATTATAAGGCTCTACGAGGCCTGGGGAAAGAGGACGAATGTCCATATGCGCGTCAGAAAGGAAGCGGGAACCGTGGTGCGGGAGTGCAGCTGTATGGAATATGAGGAACATGAGTTGGAAGAAGCGGCTGCCGCAGAAGGAGCTTCTGGCAGTGTGAGCGCGGAAGCCGGAAAAGACGGGCTCTGTCTGGAATTCCAGATGAAGCCGTATGAAATCAAGACTTTAAAATTCAGTAAGTAAAATGAGGGAGGAACCGTTCATGTATAATATTATGGATTATGGAGCAATGGGAGACGGAGCGGCCAACGACGCGCCTGCCATCCAGAAGGCAGTGGACGAGTGCAGTCAGGCGGGCGGAGGCGTCGTTTTATTTCCGGGAGGAAGAGTTTACAGATCCGGTAGTGTCGTGTTAAAATCAAATGTAGAGATTCACTTGGAGCCGGGGGCTGTGTGGAAGGCATGGGACACGATAGAGGAGTATTATCCGCTTAGAAATAACGGACGCATCACGGCCCACGAATCGGGTCTTCCCTCATTTTTAAACAGCGAGTATGCGGGAAGACCGTTTAATGCGTTTATTTACGCTCTGGAGGAAGAGAATATTACCATTTCCGGTCAGGGGACAATCGACGGAAATGAGAGTATCTTCTATGGCGACAATTCGGGATACCACATCGAGGGGACGTATTATCCCCGCGTGCCGCTGCTTCTTCTGGAAGCGGTAAACCATCTGACGATACGGGATGTCAGACTGGTCAACTGTGCGTTCTGGACGGTCCATCTGGTGGGCTGCAACGATGTGCTCATCGACGGAATCCGGCTTTTGAACAATTTGAAAATGGCCAATTCCGATGGGATCGACCCGGACCACTGTAAAAACGTGAGGATTTCTAACTGCCATATCGAGTGCGGCGACGATGCCATCGTTCTCAAGAATTCCGGCGACTATAAGAAATACGGGGCCTGCGAGAACATCGTGATCACCAACTGCACCCTGATCTCCACCAGCGCGGCCATCAAATTCGGCACCGAAGGCGAATCGGATTTCCGGAATATCCTGGTGAGCAACTGCTGCATCCATAGGAGCAACCGGGGAATTTCTATCCAGATCAGGGACTGCGGCAATGTGGAAAATGTTATCTTCTCCAATATCCGCATCGAGACGCGGCGTTTCTCTCACGAATGGTGGGGGAGAGCAGAAGCGATCTGCTTAACAGCCCTTGACCGTAAGCCGGGAGTGAAAGCCGGAAAGATCAGAAACATCCTGTTCCGGGATATCACCTGCGAGGGGGAAAACGGGATATTCCTTCTGGGCAGCAGTGATAATTACATAGAAGACGTGACCTTCGATCACATAAGGCTGGTACTCGACCGGAAATCAAAGTGGGAGATCGAGGGATACGATAAGCGTCCCTGCCAGGGAGATGGAGAGATCAGGACGATGATTTCCGGCATTTATGTGGATAAGGCGAGGGATATCACATTTCAGGATGTGAAGATCAGGAAGAAGGAAGGAATTCTTCCGTATTACCGGGAAGACGTCACCCTGCTCGATGCTGAGCGCGTGAAGATGGATGCGGAGGCTTAGGGCAAAATGGACTATGGGTTGGACATCTTCATGATTGAAAAGGAGAAAGACAAGATCGTGGAGATCCTGAAGGATTACGTCCGTGAGGTTCACGCAAACCTTGGATAAATAGACAGGAATTCCACGATCACCGTCCGTGGCCGTCAGATTAAAATACTGAAGATCCAGATCCCCAATTGGGAGAAGAATGAGAATCTCTATCACGTCCGCCTGATGGATTTTAAGGATGAGATAACGGCAAGATTGCGGCCAATTTGAGGAACGGGATGCAGTATCTGAAGTCCGGTCATATCCGGGGATCGGAGGAGGAGACGATAGTGCTGTCGCAGGTTGAGGTGAATGAGCAGCTGGAGCTTAATTTGTTTTGAGACAGATAAGGACGCTGCGGGAAACCTGCGGCAGGTATATGGATGAGAGAATAAAGATTATGACATATAATAGATTGAAAAAATCATGATTGACAGAAGAACTGGAATTGATTTATAATAAAGGTACAAAAAAGGCAGTACACTCCAGTGAGTGGCTTCCAAAGAATAACTGTTATAAAAAATAGTCGTTAAACTTGGTAGGTTGGGCGGCTATTTTTTTGTACCTGTAATCATAACGATAAGTACCCCAAACGCAATCATCAAAGAAAGTGTCTCATATGTACTCATGTTATACCACCCCCTTTC
>PPYE01275866.1_pt1 | contig 13448 bp, 16 predicted proteins | sample 1559881 | NCBI WGS metagenome assembly PPYE01 (sample SAMN08240022, study PRJNA423297) | Human gut metagenome, whole genome shotgun sequencing project.
ATTATGGTAGTTTGGAACAACCGCTGGTGGTTAGCGTTACATTTAAAATAGGTCCTAAAAATGAAGTGTTCGAGAAGGTATTAGATGCTATGGAGGACGGAGCGGTGACCCAGCCGTTAATTTTAGAGGAATTAATCCCCCAAGACGGAAATTTTTATCGGTACATCGGTTCCCTGACGACCCCTCCGTTGACCGAGGGGGTGGAATGGTTGGTATTTGAAAATGCGCCAACGATTGACCTACAACAACTCAACCGATATACTGCCGTATTTGCCGCTCCTAATAATCGAGCGTTACAAAATTTGAATGGTCGGAGAATCGAGAAGTATGAACTTTAAGAAAGCCCCAGAAGCTAGTTTATCGATTACTAAGTACTTACGTTAGTTTTATCGCCAATAATTGTTAAGCGGATCATTCAAAACGGAATGAGGTAATCATAAAAAAGTGACTAATACCACCACTGGGATTAGTCACTTTTTATTTAACTGATAAAATATTTAAGAATTAATGTAATGCTGTATAGAACGTAAAGAATCCAAGAAAGATCCCCGGGACGTTGGCTACAATAATTGGCCAGTCGCGCTCAGCCTTGAAATAACCGTATATTGTCCAAACGGTGCAGTTAATCCCAGCAACTAGCGGTTGGATAGGATTCCCGTAATCACCATGCATATTGGAGATTATTTGGGGGATGTATGAAACGTACATCAATACGGAGAGTACGGAAGCCATCCGGCCAATAATTCGAATAACCTTAGTTTCTTCTTGCAAGAAATCATCTCCTAAAACAACTTAGCTTTTAGAGTCATCAATTTTTGGACTTATTCCCGCACACAGAATCGAACTGTGTCCGGTCACCAGAGCGGGAAAGGCTATTTAAATAACAAATTAAATCGAATGAATAATCGCACCAATCCCAGTAATCATAAAGAATAATCCTACTAGGTAATAGATTGATAGGATTGAAAAGGCTGGATAAATTAGTAAAAGAACGCCCAAAATAATACCAATTACGGATAAAATAACGTCAACCATAAAATACTTTTCGTTAACTAATTTAATAACGTTAGAGAGCCACAATGATATTATCGAATCCATCAAAAACATAATTGCAAACGAAATTGCGACAAACAAAATCCCAAATTTTCCGTTAAACAACATTAAAATCCCGATAATAATATCAATAACTGCGTTAAAAACCACCCATCCAGAGTTTTCTAAAGCATTTCTAAGGACGGTTAATTTGTAAATCCCGGACAAAATCGCGGTAATTGCCGCAATAACGACTACCGCACTAAAGGTTGCTAGAGGATTTCTTAGAGAAATAACCGCAACGAAAATGCTTAAGATTCCGACGACAAACATGAATGGATCAAATCTGTCTAATAACTTATTCATGTAAAATTCCTCCCAAATTAATGTACAGCTTTTATAGACGTCAGATTGTTGGTCATCGAGTAGATAAGGATATAAAAATTACTTCCAGAATAAATTTTATCCCGGATCCATTACCTTTTAGACTGATGGTTCTTGATTTAATTTTAACCGTATTATACAAGCAAATAATAAATAAAAAAAGAAAAGTTAACTGATTTTGATTAATTATTTCTTATGTTACCAATATAAAAAAGCCCACAAATGCGGACTTGTCTAGTAAATTTAAAATTTTATATGTGCACACGCCGTCCATGTATCAGACTGACGTGATAAATTAATAGGCAAAATATATTAAGCAAATAAAATGATAGCTAATTATGTAAAATATAGGTAGAATGCCCCAATTTTTAACGAACGATCCCAAATTCATTCAATTAAAATGGGTGTAGCTTGTCCAAAAATACTGGTATTTCAACTAGTTTAGCAACTTGTAAGAAACTATCATTTTCCTAACTATTTTTTCTGAGCATCGCCAAGCGTTAAATTTGTAATCGCTTTAAAAAGCATTTAACATAACACTCGTAGAAAAAAACTAACTCAAGGAGGAATGAAACATGGCTAAAGAAGAAGAAAAGATGACTCGGGAAGAAGCAGGCAAGAAGGGCGGAGAAGCAACCGCTAAATCACACGACAAGGATTTCTACCAAGACATCGGCGAAAAGGGCGGAGAAGCAACTTCAGAAGCTCATGATGAAGAATTCTACCAAAAAAATGGAAAAAAAGGCGGAGAAGCAACTTCCAAATCCCATGGCAAGGACTTTTACCAAGAAATTGGTAAAAAAGGTGGAAGAGCTAACTCCGACGACGATTAATTATAATCTTGCATTCAGTATAAAACATTTTTAAAAAAATACAAGTTTTTTTCTACAATCCAGACCTGATGATTAAGAGTAGTCACGAACACTTTTAATCATCAGGTTTTTTGTGTCTTATAAGATTGGGTATATTTTTTTGAAAGGGTAGTGCTATAATGGATTGTCGTTTTTTATTGACAAATAGTAAGCATGGATTGAGGGAAAGCTATTGGAAGACGTAATTGAATTAATGAAAAAACATACCTCTGTAAGAAATTTTGCGGACACATCACTTACGGATGAGGTTAAGGAACAACTGATAATTGCTGCGCATGCGGGTGCTTCGTCGAACTTTGTACAAGCTACCTCGATTATTGACGTGACGGATCCGTCCATCCGGGGACAACTTGCTGAAATTTCAAAGAGTGCTGCCTACGTAAAGCAAAGCGGAGCCTTTTTTGTGTTTGTGGCAGATCTGTATCGGCAATCCCAAATCTTGCAACAACAGGGTCTAGACTTAGCCGGAATTAAAAACATGGAGGCGCTAACGGTAGCGATCGTGGATACTGCCATTGCGGGGGAAAATCTGGCAGTTGCCGCAGAGTCTTTAGACTTAGGAATCTGCTATATTGGCGGAATTCGCAACGATTTAACAACCGTACGCGATTTGCTAAACCTTCCTAAATTTACGGTGCCGTTATTTGGGATAACAGTTGGAAAACCTACGCGTAAAAATGCGGTTAAGCCCCGGATGCCGCTGCATAATAATACTTTCAAAAATGGTTACGATCGGCAAGCGGCGCAAGATTTGAGTGAATACCAAAAAATTACGCAAGCTTATTATGCGAACCGGACTTCGCATGCCCAAGAGACCGACTGGATACGGAAAATGACCGATTTTTTTGCTGAACCGCGACGTACTGATGTTGCCCCATTTTTATTAGAACAGGGCTTTACGCTAAATTAAAATAATTAGAGAGTGGGACAAAAGTCGGATAATTTGCGAGCATTAACTGAAAATTGACCATGATGCCTGAACTGGGCATGATGGTCAATTTTTGGTTAAGCGGAACCAACTGACTTTTGGCACACGTTTTGACTCTATTGAAGTCAAAATATCAAAATAACTTTTTAAGGACTTTTTTATCCTTGAAAAGTTTTTTTCAGCCTCTTTTGCTATTCAAAGCTTGCTAATTACCTTACGTTACCAAATATACTCGAAACTGAATTAAGTGTAACTTGGCAATGTGTCCAAGTAGTGGTTGTCGGCTAAAGTAGCAAACATCATAGGAGGAATACCATGGAAATCGAAAGGCATCGAATTTTAAAGTTTTTGGCAACCGTAATGACGGCTCTTTCTTCAATAATGGTAGTTTTAGTTGCATTTTTAATGAAGATGATTTTAGATTGTGCGATGAATAAGGACTTTGGGGCTCTGAAACGTTCAATAGGCATTTCGATACTTTACATAGCAACCTATTTTTTAATTAATTATTTGAAGGAGGTCTTAGTAGCCCGGTATATTAAGAATGAAATGGAGGACTTACGGCGGAGCGTCTACCGTACCATTATGGAACGGGATTATCAAAGTTACTTTAGCAAAAGCAACGGCGAGTACATTTCCGCTTTGACTAATGACATGACCACGATCGAAGATAACTACTATAAAGCTTACTTTTTGATTGTACAAGCCGTAGTAACGTTTGTGATTGCGATTCTTTCACTAGTGGTGATTAACTGGCAATTCTCGATCGGGGTGTTAGCAATTGCTGGCTTTTTCTTAGCGACCGCGTCGTTTACTGGGATGGGATTGAATGATTTACGAACTAGTATTCAAAAGGACATGGTGAAATTTACTAGTAAGACTAAAGATTTGATTGCCGGATATGAGGTGGTCCGTTCTTTTAATGCGCAAGATAAAATGCAAGAGCAGTTTGATCGTTACAATCATAATTTAGAGGAAATGAAGCTAAAGTTTAGCGTTCGTCAGGGAATCACCAAGGTAATTAACGAAAATTTAGTACTCCTGATTATATTTTCTATTATGATTCTTGGGGGCTGGTTTGTGATCACTGGCGCATTAGTAATGGGCTCGTTAATTGCCATTGTCCAATTGTTAAACAGCGTGATGAATCCAATCAACATGATGTTGGTAGCGGTAAATAATAGTAATTCTACTAAAACCATGCGTAACCAAATCACGGAAATGCTTCAGAATACCACAATTAAAAATGATGCCAATCAAGCAACTCACGGGACATTTAACCAAGAAATTTCGTTAGCGAAGCTTAATTTTAGTTATGATGGGGCAAAGACGGTAATTCAAAATTTTAGTTTTGCATTTCAAAAGGGAAAAAAGTACGCAATAATTGGCAAAAGCGGGTGTGGTAAATCCACGTTACTACGGTTAATTCAAAATTGTTATCCTAATTATGACGGTGAAATGTGGGTAGACGACCATAATTATCGGGAGATGAGCGATGCAAGTTTTTTAAATTTATTTTCCATGATCCACCAAAACGTATTTATTTTTTCAGGGACGATCCGGGAAAACATCACCCTGTTTAAAGATTTTCCGGAACAAGAAATTGTCGCTGCGGCAAAGAGTGCGGGGCTTCAATTCCTACTTGAAAAACTTCCCCAAGGATTAGATACTCCCATTAAAGAAGCTGGAAACTCTTTATCAGGAGGAGAACGACAACGGATTTCGATTGCCCGGGCGTTAATTCGTCAAGCACCAGTATTGTTGCTTGACTAATTTACGAGTGCGCTAGATCAATTTACCGCACAGACAATTGAAAAAGAGATTATGACACTTAAAGAGCAGACTTGCATTCACGTTACTCATAAACTTAGCGAGGCTGACGCGCATTTATACGACGCAATTTTAGAAATTGACGCGGGTCAGTTAGTTAAAGTTACGCAGCCGAACGTTTAATTTTGCCAAAAGGTCGGGTAAAATTTGTTAAAATTCTGGTAGTCGATGTAGAAAGAGTATACTGGACTTGAATAATAAAAATTTGCGGAAGAGGGGAACTCAATGGCAGACGATTTAACGTTATCAATCAAAAAAACGGCGGAAATGACCTCCACCGAATTATGGGAAGTTTTTCAAGAACGAGTTAAAGTTTTTGTCGTGGAACAAAATTGCCCGTATCAAGAAGTTGACGAGAAAGATCAGAACGCGCGCCATGTAATGATCAAAAGAAACAGTCGGCTGGTGGCATATGCTCGAATTGTTCCGCATGACGATCCAAATTATATTAGTTTTGGCCGAGTACTTGTGGTTAAAGAGTTTCGGGGGCAGCATTTAGCACAACGTTTGGTTCAAGTAACCCTGGATGAAATTAAACGAGTGGCAGGCATTCGACCGGTTAAAATCGCTGCGCAAAGTTACTTACAAAATTTTTATGCGCAATTTGGCTTTAAACCCGTTTCAGATGTCTATTTAGAAGATAACATCCCGCACCTAGACATGGTTTTGGAATGACCGAAAGTTTGTAAAGTGTTTTACAAAAGTACTCCGCAAAGTACCTAAAAAGCGTTATAGTATAGGTGTGAAATGCTAAACAAAGAAAGGATGGTTTTTAAATGGCTAAGAAAGTTTTGATTGCAACGTATTCACGGACAGGCACGACTGCCAAAGTAGCGAAAGCACTGTACGAATTGCTTCCAGCTGCGGATCGGTTCACCATTGAAGTGGCTCCTGGGACCTTTAGTGAGGAAATGACGGAAGTTTCAGAGCAGGCAACTAAGCAAACGGAAACCGGAAATTTCCCGCCACTTTCGAAAGCGATTCCAAATGTGAGTTCGTATGATTTAATCTTGGTAGGTAGTCCAGTTTGGAACGGAGCCCCAGCAACCCCCATCCATTCCTTCCTAACGGATTTACAAGGCTATCAAGGAGTGGTAGCGCCATTCTACACGTTCGGCGGTGATCCGGGGATTTTTGAAAAGACCTTCAAAGAATGGGCTGGAGATTTGCAAGTGAAAGCTGGACATGGTGGCGAAGAAGACTTAGCTGCATGGGTTGATGAACTAGTGAAATAACCGGATTATTCAAAACAATTATGCATAAATGCGGGCGTTATCATTTTTTCTGACAACGCCCGTTTAATATAATTAATAAAATTTTTTACACGCCGTATTAAGGAGTTCCATACGGATAAAAGAATGGCGTGGGAAGTCTCCTTTACTAAATTAAAGATAACGCCCTTCATTAAGAATGAACTAGGAGAGTTGACGCTTGATAAGTCGACCGGTATGCTTTAGTCAACTACTTATAGAATTAGCAAGGGCACGATGCCAACGATTCGCCATAAATTTAGGTTATTGAAATCCTTAGTGTTAGATCCACAAAATCAAATGGTTTAAACTTGGAGGCTGGAAGCAAAAAATGAGAATTTTAGTTACCGGGGGCGCAGGCTTTATTGGCGCCAATTTTATGAATATGTGGGTGCCCCGCCGCCCCAAATTTGAATTTTTGAATTTAGACAAACTAACTTACGCGGCTAATCTGGATAACCTTACCGTCTCTCAAGAAAGCAATTACCACTTTTGCCGGGGCGACATTACCGACCGGTTGCAAGTTCGCCAAATCTTTCAGGATTTTCGTCCAGAAGTGGTAATTAATTTTGCCGCCGAGTCGCACGTGGACCAGAGCATTGTCGATCCAGCAAAGTTTATCACCACCAATGTTAATGGTACGTTTAACCTCATTGAAGAGTTTAAAGAATTGTGGGCAGAGGATTACACCCACAAACGATTTCACCAAGTAAGTACGGATGAAGTTTATGGTTTCTTAGGGGCCACGGGGAGCTTTACTGAAGCGAGCCCTTATCAACCAAGTAGTCCGTATTCGGCTTCTAAGGCAAGTGCGGATCTGTTAGTTCAGTCCTACGGGCGAACTTTTGGGGTGCCCATTTCAATTACGAACGCTAGTAATAATTTTGGACCTTACCAACATCCGGAAAAATTGATTCCAAAGGTTATTTTTAACGCACTCCGTGGGGAACCAATCCCCTTATATGGAACCGGGGAGAACGTGCGCGATTGGCTCTACGTCAGTGATCACTGTGAAGCAATTTGGCAGGTGGTTTTTCAAGCAAAATCGGGTGCACGTTTTAACGTGGGTGCTGACCATCCGTTGAGCAACCAACAACTAGTGGGAGAATTGTTAGCTATTTTAGCTGAAATGACGGGCAAATCGGTCGAACAGTATACGCAGCTAGTACAGCACGTTAAGGATCGTCCCGGGCATGATTTTCGGTACGCAATTGACGCCAGCCTACTCGAACAACAATTAGGATGGCAGCCACAAACGGAGTTTCGCGCGGGATTACGAGCGACAGTTGATTTTTATTTACAGCAATATCAAAAAGGTAAGCTTTAAAACCATAATAAAAGGCAGGGGAACGGGCCCAAAATTGGATGGTTTGAGCATTAACTAAAAAGGCGACCATTATGCCTGAATTTGGCATAATGGTCGCCTTTTGGCTGAGCGGGAACATACTAACTTTTGGCGTACGTTTGCTTCTATCATCAAGGCAACGTACCAAAATTATTTTCCCCAAAATTCTATCTTTAAAAAGAATTTTTTGTGTTTCCTCAGCTCTCGATTTTTAATTATGCTCGTTTAGCTTTGAGGAATTTTTCAATCCGCGCAATTGCGTTAGTTAGATCGTCCATACTTGCTGCATAGCTAAAGCGAACGTAGCCTTCACCACCAGGACCAAAGCTAGAACCCGGGATAACGGCGACTTTAGCTTCCTTAGCAAGTTGCATACTGAATTTGAAGTCATCTTGTTCTAAGTCACCCGGAATTTTAGCCATCAGGTAGAAGGTACCTTGCGGCTTGCTGCATTCAATCCCCAACTTAACGAGGGCATCATGCAAATAATCGCGCCGTTTTTTGTATTCTACGCGCATCGGTTCGCTATCGTTGAGCCCATTTTGAAAAGCCTCCAAGGCCGCGTATTGGGCAACCGTCGTAATGCTGGTAACCGATAGCTCGTGAATTTTTTCAATTTGCTCAACTAATGGAGCTGGTCCGGCAATGATGCCTACTCGCCAGCCAGTCATTGCATGTGACTTAGAAAGGCCGTTAAGCACAATCGTTTGATCTGGTAATAGATGAGAAATCGAGTAGTGTTTTTGATCAAAAATCAAGTCGCTATAGATTTCATCACTAATTACGAAAATATCATACTTTCGCAGAATATCTGCTAAAGCGGTCAATTGTTCTTTAGTGTAAGTCATCCCCGTTGGATTAGAAGGGAAGTTGAGAATAATTGCCTTAGCACGCGGATGTGCTTGTAGAGTATTTTCCAATTGTTCAGGGCTAAGTAGGAAATTATTTTCAGCCGTATTCATGTAGACGATTTTTCCCTGGTTAGTTTTAACGATTGGGAAGTACAATGGAAAAATTGGCGTTGGTATTAAAACTTCGTCACCTTCGCTAACGATGGACGTTAGGGTGGCGTACATTCCACCGGTAACCCCAGCCGTAATGACGAGTTCATTTTCTGGATCGTAATCTTGATCGTATTTTTGTTTTAAGTATTGGGCTGCCGCTTGACGAACTTTGGGGTCCCCAGCGGTGGCGGTGTAATGGCTCTTGTTATCCCGAATGGCTTGAACGCCAGCCTCTTTGACGTGTTCGGGGGTATTGAAGTCGGGTTCTCCAAGGGTTAGCTTAATTACTCCTGGAATTTTAGAAATTTCTTCATTGTATTTAAAAACTTGCGCCATTTGAGTATTCTTTACAGATGGTTTGATGCGTTCTAATAGTGCGTTAACTTTATCACTCATGTGCAGTCCTCCTCGTATTAAAATGGTTAATTTTTACTAGCCGGATTGTCGCTGACTTACTGTCCAATCCTCAGATCAACGTTAATCTTGAATAGGACGCCCCCCTTTGGTAGTTAGAGATGAAAAACGAATGGCCATACCAAAGCTCAAAATTAAAGGGCTGGACTTAGCTCATGGTTTCTCAATCTCCCTCTAATGATTTATGATAACACTAAATGGAATTAGCCGAATAGGTAATCAATAAAATTAAGTTACTAGAATGTGGGAAAGCTGAAAACGGTTAATGTGACATTTTTGAAACAAATTATTGAAAATCCCTAGTTTTTCTGCCATTTTGGGGCTATACTAGCAACTTGGAAGGCTTAAGCCTCCATATATTAACTCTGATATCCCATCCAATAACTGGACATTTACGGATGTCCAACCGGCCGCTATCCAACCGATAGTGGTTTTTTTATTATTGGCCATTGAAAACGGTTTCTACGTAATGTATAATTTGCACCAAGCAATATATATATTACAAAAGGTGGTGGGTTATGAAAAATCAGCGTTTAAAAATTGCTCGTTTAGAAAAAGACCTTAGCCAAGCCGAACTGGCCAACTTGATTGGGGTAACTCGACAAACCATTGGCTTGATTGAAGCAGGTAACTATAACCCGACGCTCAAATTATGTGTAGCAATTTGTCAAGCCTTAGACAAGACATTGGATGATTTATTTTGGGAGGACCCATCATGAGAAAAAACGTTGTTGATGAACGAGTTAAACGAATCCGTAACCAAATTGCTTACGAAGCTTTAACAATCTTACTGACGCTATTGGCGATTGCAATTGCCTTACAAATGACAATTTTTAAGATGCCCTGGTCGGCTTACGTAGTAGAGGCCTTTGGCTTACTTAGTACTAGCAGGTGGTTACGTAGTGGTCCGGATGCTGTTTAACGGCATTAGAATTTTTGATGGGCGTTATGAAAAAAGTTTCCTACTATTTTACGCTGGGATTGACTGGTTTAAATGCCTATCAGAACTACCACCGCTACCAGCGTTTCTACCAGGGAAGTCGAATTGGCTATTTTATTGCGGCGACCGGAATCCTTTTTATTAGCAGTTTAATTTTGGGACTTTGGGTAATGGAGCTACTAAAGAAACTTGATTTATGGAATCAGCGGCGTATTAAACGACGTTTTGATAAAGATGAATAAGTTTTTAGATATCAAGCTGCTCTGATGATAGTTATGGTAACCCCAAGTGTTTATTTATGATGACTAATATAGTGTTGTTAATTTGCTCGTGAAGAAAAACGTCAAGCAGCCGAACTGTTTTAGAAAAATTAGTAAATAAAATAGAGTTAAAAAACTATATTTAGCGGGATTAAATCAATAAATTTATTAGAAATGGCGTATTTTACTTTTAGACTGGAATAGGATAGAATTAGTAATCATAATCAGCGGAAACTAGAAAATAAAAAAAGGGTGAGGTGGTCAACAATTTTAAAGAAAATCAAACAATTTTTACGGAGTAACCAGTTACAATATAGCAAGAAATATATTCGCCCAATGATGACACCTGAAAGCGTGTACGTTTTTAAATTTGGTAAGGAAGAACTTAATAATCGGGTAATTATTAAGTATACCCATACCTGGACAGGGCGGATTAAAATTAATGAAATTGATTTGCGGTTACATGGACAACAAAGTCCCCGGATTTTTCACCGGGAAAATGAACTGCTTGCTTATTTGAAGAAACATTTGACGGAGCAAGACGGAGTCAAGGATATCAAACGCTAACCGAATTACAGTAAAACGAGAAATTTTTAAATAAACTATTGACGGGGTTATCGAATGTGCGTATGATTATCCCTTAAAGAAACCTTAATTTGGTCCCGTGAGGCCAAAAGGCTAATTGCTCGTTGAATACTCCGACTAATTCGGGGAAAACCATCAAAAAGCCTCTTGGATCACAGCTGGATCCAAGAGGCTTTTTGCATTAAGAAAGGGAGTAGTGCAAGTTATGTCAAAGCAAAAGCAAGGACAGTACCGCAATCCGGAAGCAATTTTGGATATTAATGAATGCCCTACGTTTCCGCATTTAGTCGGACTATCGATTCAACATATGTTTGCAATGTTTGGTTCTACAGTTCTAGTACCGATTTTGGTAGGCTTAAATCCTGGAATCGCACTTTTTAGTTCGGGGGTAGGTACATTACTGTATATTCTGATTACCAAGGCTAAGATTCCTGCTTACATGGGTTCAAGTTTCACCTTCATTGTACCGATGATGGCGCTCATGAAAACTACGGGATATGAGGGAATTGCCAAGGAACAATTTCTGTCGGAGTGGTGTATCTGATCGTGGCCTTGATCATCAGCCAGCTAGGTTCGGACTGGTTGGACCGAATTTTACCTCCGGTAGTGGTGGGACCAATCATCATGGTAATTGGATTATCCTTGGCGGGAACGGCCGCAAAAGATGCCACCATGCGTACGTTGGGTAGTCAAAGTGTTTATGACCTTAAGTATTTTGCAATTGCGTTAATTACCCTATTGATTACGATCGTTTTCAATATGTACTTAAAGGGATTCGTTAGTTTAATTCCCATTTTGCTAGGTTTGATTACCGGATACATCGTAGCGTTGATTCTCGGAGTGGTTGATTTATCGGGAGTGGCGCACGCACATTGGCTAATCGCTCCAAGTTTTGAAATTCCTTTTGTAAGCTATCATTTACACTTGAGCTGGGGAGCAATTCTAAGTATGATGCCACTAGCCTTCGTTACGATGACCGAACACACGGGGCACATCATGGTTTTAAATACCTTGACACACCGAAATTTCTTCAAGGATCCTGGGCTGCACCGGACTCTGTCAGGGGACGGGGTTGCCTCCATCGTGGCAGGATTCATTGGCGGTCCTCCAGTAACCAGCTACGGAGAAAATATCGGGGTGTTGGCCGTTACCAAAGTACATAGCGTTTACGTGTTAATGGGTGCGGCAGTCAGCGCGATTATTTTCAGCTTTATTGGCAAGTTGAGCGCTTTGATTGAAAGCATTCCGAGTCCAGTCATTGGCGGAATTAGTTTCCTATTATTTGGAACGATTGCGGCTAATGGATTACGGATTTTGATTGATGAACACGTTGATTTTAATCAGAAACGCAATTTAATGATTGCGGCTTCGATTTTAGTAATCGGGATTGGTAATGCCAGCTTGAACTTAGGGGATCTAAGCTTTTCGGGATTAGCAGTAGCAACGGTTCTCGGAATAATTTTAAATTTAGTACTTCCCCAAAAGGCGTTAAGTGAAAGATAAATATCAGCTTGAATAATTAAGTGGTTAGTCAGAAGGAATGCTTTTCAAGAATTGAAGTTCTTGGAAGGCATTTTTATTTACCGTCTATAAGAAAGATTTGCTAGCAGACAGTTTGTTCGGGGCTAACTTGAAAACGGCGGTAGGACTCAAATTTGGTTTGACCGCCATCTTGATAGTGGTGCACACCAGCTCCCCGGTTTTAGTTTAAGTTCCTCTTTTCTAACTGCAGACTTTTTGATGGGTAAAATTAGCTTTACGTTTCGAAAATTTTAGTCAAATGCGGTATTATAGTATCTAACATGAGATAACATAGGAGCTGATCAGGTTTGAAATGGACCGAGGTAAACGTAAAAACTACTAACGAGGCCGTTGAAGCAGTAAGCAGTATTTTTGACGGGCTTGATGCTGTAGGAGTAAAAATTGAAGATGCCTTAGATTTTAAGAACTACCAGGCTTCTTATCCGAGTGAATTATATGAATTAAAAGACATTCCCCACATTACGGAAGGGGCAATTGTTTCGGCGTACTATCCGGAATCTACGGACGTTAGCAAGGTGGTTGGCCAGTTAAAAGCAAAGCTTAACGAATTACCCAGCTTTGGGTTGGACGTTGGCCCGGCTAGCGTAACCACCGTGGAGGTTCAAGACGATGATTGGGCTACCGCTTGGAAAAAATATTACCATCCGGTGCGGATTACCCGTTACCTAACGGTTAAACCGAGTTGGAGTGATTACCAAGCAAGTCAACCGGATGAAAAGGTGATTAGTTTGGATCCGGGACGGGCTTTTGGAACGGGAACCCATCCGACAACCCGGCTATGTTTGCAAGCAATGGAAATGATCATGCGTGGAAACGAAACGGTTTACGATGTGGGAACTGGCTCTGGCGTGTTGAGCATTGCGGCTAAATTATTGGGCGCGGCTAAAGTGGAAGCTTTTGATGTCGATGATGATGCAATTGCCGCTGCTCAAGAAAATTTTGACTTGAATCCAATCGCTAAGTCAATTGCGGCGCGGCCTAACGACCTCCTCGAGGGAATTAAGCAACCCGTAGACCTCATCGTAGCAAATATTTTGTCTGACGTACTAGTGCCAATGATTC
>PPYE01454392.1_pt1 | contig 13448 bp, 10 predicted proteins | sample 1559881 | NCBI WGS metagenome assembly PPYE01 (sample SAMN08240022, study PRJNA423297) | Human gut metagenome, whole genome shotgun sequencing project.
GTTACTAATATATATACTGCAGATATAGTATCTACAATACTTCTTTTTTTATGTTTATTTACATTTAAGTAATTCATTGTTTTATGCGCTTCTACAGTGGTTAATCTTTCATCTATTGTTTCAATTGGTATTTTTCCAAATTTACACTTCATTTTATGTATAAATTTTTCTGTTACTTCTGCTCTTTCAGTTTTTGTCCCATTCATATTTATAGGCATACCTATAACAATTGTTGTAACATTGTATTGTTCAATTAGCTCTTCTAGTCGTTTTAAAACTATTTTATCACTACCATTACGGTTAATTGTTTCTAATCCCTGTGCAGTTATTCCTAAAGGGTCTGTTATAGCTATTCCAACTCTTGCATCACCATAATCAATTCCTAATATTCTCATTTTATTCTTCAAGTCCTATATAAAATTTTACCATTTTTTCAAGTAGTTCATCACGTTCTACTTCTCTAATTAAATTTCTTGCATTGTTATGACTTGTAATATATGTTGGGTCTCCTGATAATATATATCCAACAATTTGATTTATTGGATTATACCCTTTTTCTTTAAGAGCCTCATATACACTTTTTAAAATTTCTTTTGTCTTTTGATTTTTTTCTCTTTCAACATAAAAACTTACTGTTTCATCAGTCGCCATAATATACCTCCTTTATAAACAACTTATATCACTTTCACCATTAGCGGCAGAATCTAAATAATTTGATAAACTGTTTAGTACCTCTTCTAATGAAGTTTCTTTGTAATATGTTGTCATTGCAATATTTAATTTTGGAGCAATAGCTAATCCATTCATTTTTTCGTTTAAACTGGCAATTGTTTTTACTCTTAGCTTTTCTACAGTATTTTTTACATCTCCCATGAATTTTTCTACACCTTCTAAGTCACTTCCTGAGAAAACTATTGATAATTCATCTTCAGAATATTTTACACAAAAATACTCTGGTGACAAACTCGTTTTAAAAAATTCCGCTACCTTTCTTAATACTGAATCAGCTGTTCTTTTGCTAATTTTATCTTGAATTTGTTGTATGTTTATAATTTTTATTAATGATACTATAGATGTTGGATATTTGTCAATTGTTTTTCTTGCTTGTCCGTATAAATATTCATAAGTTTCTAATCCTGTTATTTTATCTTTTTTTGCTAAATTTTCTAGTACTCTTTGATTTTTTATACACTTTATCGCAGAAAACAAGTTATTTTTTATAACATCAAGTATTGTTGTATCTATTTTGTCAAATTCATGTGGCTGGCTTCCTTCAATTAGCCAATATCCCATATAAACATTATTTACATACATTGGAAAAAATATTGCAGATTTTGCTCTTTCAAATTCCATTTCTAAATATGGTAATTTTTCACCTTTATTTACAGTAATATATTTAGGAATAGCATTTTTAATGCTTTCCTTAAATATATCAATTTCTTGTAAATTTTCAAATGTATGCCAATGTTTTTCATTAACATTAGATGCTTCTATTCTGTATCTTAATCCATCGAATATTACAATTGTCGAATATTTGATTTCATATTTTTCTATTAATATTTCATTAATTTTATTAATTTTTTCAGATGAAGAAGTTAAATTTTCACCAAGTACTTTCATAAAATCTTGTATTACACTTAAAGAATTTACTTTTTGATTAGTATTTTTTAATTTTTTTAACTTTTCATTTAATGTATATGTTTTAGTAAACACTATCGCAATTACACCTAATAGCAACAATATTATAATTAATAATATTATCATTCCAACATTCAAAAATATCACCTACCATTTTTAAGATTACTTATTTTCTTTTTTTATTATTCATTGGATATACTATTTTTGCTAGTTTATTAAAGCTATTTATTAAGCTCTTTGAATATCCCCTTATTGTTAACTTACATTCAACTAATTCATCTAAATACTTAGAATAATTACGTTCCTCAAAAGGAATTGTTAAATATCCTATTTTATCCCTATTAAACAAATCTAACTGATATGTTGTATCTGGTGAATTATATACAGACATTGCTGATATAAGTATTTTTTCATTCAATTTATTTACCTTTATATCTTTATTTATTAAAACTCTTAATTTTCCCTCATTTAATTTATTGTTCATTTTTAATTTTTTCATAAATGATGTTAAAGGTTGTATTGTTAAAACATCTAAAGTTTGTACTAAATAGATTTCTTGTGCAATTTCGAAACATTCTAAATCTGTTTCTAAATCACAATCTAATAATATTAATGAAAATTCATTTAATAAAGTTTTTATTGCACTCTCTTTATTTTCTAATTCAGAATCTGAATTTGGTAATGATGTATAAACAGTTAAATTTTTATTTACTTTTATACCATCTGAAATTCCGCTTTTTAATTTTTCAAAGCATGAATATGCAATACCTCTCAATCGCTCTTCGTTTTCAGTGTAAATATAATATGCATTTTTATTTTTTGTTAAATCTAATATTGCAACTTTTATTCCTTGCTCTGATAATAATTGTGCTAAATTATTTACTATAAATGATGTACCATTTCCATGAGCTCCAACAAATGCAGCTATATTTTTGCCTTCAGGAATACTTACTGATACACTATTTCCATCTTTTTCTTCGTTATTATTAAGTGTTTTATTATTTGATACACTATTAATTTCATTTATTTGTTTTGATATATCATAATTAGGTATATAATTTTTATTTCTAATTCCACTAAATTGATTACTTGTATTACCTATATTTTTGTTATCATCAATTTTTAACTCATCATCATCTAAATTTAATACATCGTCATCATCTAAGCTTAATTCATCATCTGAGTTATTATTTGTATTAGTATTTTGAAAATCTAGGTCATCATCTTCATCTACTGTAAATTCGTTGTTATCATTTTCATCATCATACTTATCTAAATTCAAGTCGTCATCTTCATCGTCAATATTTAAATCTTCATTTTCATTATTATTGTTGTTGTATGAATTTAAACTGTTGTCTTCTTCATCGTCCAAATCTAGATAATCGTCATCATCATCTAAATTTAAATCGTCTTCTTCCTCTTCATTTTTAACTGTATTTACGTTATTGTCTTGTTGATTATCTAAATTTAGATTGTTATCATCTTCATCATCGTTTTCGTCCCAACTTAAATCATCATCTTCATCATCTAAATCTAAGTAATCATCATCATCTTCTTCGTTTTCTTGTTTTTCATCATTTTGGTCTAAATTTAAGTTATTAGTATTGTCATCATTTAAGTCTAAATCATCATCCTCTAAATCTAGGTCGTCATAGTCATCTGGGTCGAATTCATCATCTTCTTCATTGTTGTTTTCATTTAAATCTAAGTTTTCTTTTTTGTTATCTTTGTCTAAATCTAAGTCATCGTCGTTGTCTTCATCTAAATCATCATAATAATCATCATCGTCATCTTCATCTAAATCTAGGTCATCATAATCGTCTTCTTCTTCATCTGAATCTAGGTCATCATAATCGTCTTCTTCTTCATCTGAATCTATGTCGTCATGTTCGTCATCATCTTCATCTAAATCTAGGTCGTCATAATCGTCTTCTTCTTCATCTGAATCTATGTCGCTGTGTTCGTCATCATCTTCATCTAAATCTAGGTCGTCGTGTTCGTCATCATCTTCATCTAAATCTAAGTCGTCGTGTTCGTCATCATCTTCATCTAAATCTAGGTCGTCATAATCGTCTTCTTCTTCATCTGAATCTAGGTCGTCGTGTTCGTCATCATCTTCATCTAAATCTAGGTCGTCGTGTTCGTCATCATCTTCATCTAAATCTATGTCATCATAATCGTCTTCTTCTTCATCTAAATCTAAGTCATCATGATTGTCATCATCTTCTTCATTTGAATCTAGGTCGTCATAATCGTTTTCATCTTCGTCTAAATCTAGATTATCATAATCATCATCGTCCTCATCTAAATCTAAATCATCATAATCGTCATCGTCTTCATTCTCATTTTTATCGTTATCGCCATCATCTTCTTCGTCTAAATCTAGGTCATCATCGTCTTCTCTATTGTCTTTATCGTCATTATTTTCTTCTTCATCATCAAAGAAATCATCGTCTAGGTCATCGTCTTCTAGAGCATCTAAATTATCATTTTTTAACTCATTATTTGTTGCATCTGTAGATTCTAAATCTTCTTCTAGTTCAAAATCATCATCTTCCAAGTCATCCAATTTATCATATTTTTCTTCTTTCTTTGATACTTTATTTTGTTTTTTATTAGGTACTGCCACTTTTTCTGCTTTATTGGTTACTTTCTCTGGCTTATAATCTACTTCTTCTGTTTTATTAACAGCCTTTTCTAATTTAGTACTTACTTTTTGTGTTTTATTTATAGTTTTTTTAGTTTTTTCTGGCTTTTTGTTTACATTTTTTGATTGCTCTTCTTTTTGATTTTCTTTCTTTATAGTTTGCTCTTCTTCTAAACTAACTTTACGAGGTCTTCCTCTTTTTCTTTTTACTACTGGCTCTTCCTCTAATTCATCTTCTTTTGGTTGTTTACGAGGTCTTCCTCTTCCTCTTTTTGTAGTTGTTTCTTCTGTTGTTTCTGTAACCTCATTGTTTACTGTCTTTTTACTATTTAATGCTTTGTTGGCCTTCTTTGTATCTACTATTTTATTGTATCTAGTGCTATTATTTGATAATATTTTTTTGGTTCTAGCAGATAATGATTTTATAAGAATATCTAAATCGGATTTACTTAAAGTTGAATATGCTCTTTCAAATTTTTTTACATATTTTTCGTCTGATAAACCTGTTTGATTTAAATAATTTATTACCTTTTCAACTTCACTTTTTTCATTAGATTGCTTATCTACGCTTTTGCTTACTGTTTTTTGTACCCCTTGTGCTTTTGGTGTTTCTTGTATATTGTAATATTCCTTTGCTTTTTTACTATTTCTAGGTTTCTGCATTAATTCATATAATTTTCTTTTAATTTTATCTTCACTTAATATTCCATTATATATATTTAAATCAAATAATTGTTTTTTTATTTTATCGTTATTTGATATAAATATTATAGGAATTGATTTATTATTTTTATTAATAGCAGCTTTTCTTATTGAGTTTAAACGGCTTAAAATTAATTTATTTTTGTTTTCACTTTTATTAATTTTCTCATCAATATTATCACTAATTACTATTCTATCATAACTATTATTCTGTTGTAATTCTCTTAAAATTGCAGTAAAGTTTTTTACTTCTTTATATAACAATTTTTTGTTATAATCTCGTTGATATTTACGTGCTATACTATCAACAATATTATTATCATCCCTTATTGCAAATAAAACTTTCATTTGTACTACCTCCGTTTTCTATTTTTATGTTAATTTATTTTTGCCCATTTAATTTTCTAAATATACCTCTTCTATTAACTTGATTTGGTATTATTACATCCGAACTATCAACTCCAGAATCTTTATCTAAGTCTCTACTTACAAAATTATTTTCTGCTTGTTGAACTTGTCTTTTTACACTTACTTTTGAATATTTCTGATATTCTTTTGAATTATCTTCAAGTATTATTCTTACATCAAGTGGTAACTTTTTTATAATTAGTTGAATTTGCTCATCTGTGTATTCTCTTGATATTTTTGCAAATCCTCTTACACACTTTTCAACCTTATCCTTATTTATATTAAAGAATTTTAATATACTTAATAATTCTTTATCACTTATTATGTTTTCATTATTTGAACTAGTATATTTAACAGCTGTTGGGTCTATATTATATAAAACTTTTGCCATTCTTTTATTTCTTGGTTTTTCAATTAAAGCACATACATTTTGTATTGTTCTTTCTCTTCCAAATAACATATTATATACACCTAATACAAATAACTTTGAAACAATAGAATCTCTTTTGCTTCTTCTATCACTACATAATAGAATAATTGGTATCCCTGTTCCATCATCTTTATATGCTTCATCTGTAATCTCATCTATACGTTTATATAAATTAAAATCTTCATTTTCATATGTGTCATTTAAAACCTTTTCAAAATCTTCACTAATAATAATTCTATCATATTTATTATCTCTGCTTTGTCTAATTTCGTTTATTATTGCATCATAATAAAAAACTCTTTTATATGATATTATTTTTTTGTATTCCTTTTGGTATTCATTACATATTACATCTACAATATCACCTTTAGAATCTTCACTATTACTAACTGCAAATAGCACTCTCATAATCTTTTCTCCTTATCTTTATGTTAATCTGTTGATTTAACAACCACAGCAAATATTAATGGTAAAATTTGACATATAATTATTATTGTAACAGCTGCAATCATTGAATTAAATCCTTTATCCCTTATATCTAAACGTTTCATACCTATTACATATTCAAATATTGCACAAAAGGCAATTCCAACTAGTCCTATTGGTATACTATATACTTGTACTAAATGTAATATGTAAGCAACCATACCATATGTATCTGAACCATACTTAGCCTTATAGTCATCTATTGTTTTTAATTGGCCATCTTTTATATCTACTAATGTAGATGCTGCACTTTCTTCTTTAGGTAATTGATTATTAGTTATTGTGTTATTACTTATTGTATTATTTGCATTTTTACTAGTATTTACTTCTGTTGCATTTACAGTTACAGTAGTAATTAATAATATAACTATTGCAAGTATTATTGTTACTTTTTTCTTTAATTTATACATTTTTTCTCCTTTCATAACTACATTTTGCATATTTTTCAACTTATTATATAATACACTACAATACATAAAATATCAAGAAAATATTTCCATTTTATTAATTTTAATATATTTTTTATTAAGAAAAGAAAAAAGTCATAATATACCTATTTAGTATACTATGACTAAATTTTTTTATACAATTTTTATATTTTTTACGCTGTTTTTAGCTCTAATCTTAATTTATCTGCAATCATTGCAATAAATTCACTATTTGTAGGTTTACCTTTAGCTGCATTTACTGTGTAACCGAATATACTTTCCACAGTATTTTGCTCTCCTCTTCCCCAAGCAACTTCTATTGCGTGGCGAATTGCTCTTTCAACTCTTGATGGTGTTGTATGATATTTTTGTGCAATTTCAGGATATAATTGTTTTGTTATTTGGTTTATTATGTCAATATCGTTTACAACCATCATTATAGCTTCTCTTAAATATTGATATCCTTTTATGTGAGCTGGAACACCTATTTCATGTATCATATTTGTAACTAATGCTTCCAAATTTTCTTCATTTTTCTTTTCATTTGGAGCAATTTCTATGTATGAAGTTTTTATTTCACGACTTGTATATGGTATTTTTGATTGAACCGGTTGAAAAAACTTTAGCTCTTTTATTCTTTTTATTAATACACTTATTTCAAATGGTTTTACTATATAATATTGTGCACCTAAATTAATAGCTTTTTGTGTTATTTTATCTTGACCAACAGCAGAAAGCATTATGCACATTGGCATCTTTTCAATATTGTTTTCTTCTAATCTTTCTAATACTCCTAATCCATCTAATCTTGGCATTATTACATCTAACAGTACAATATCTGGTTCTAAATTTTTTATCATATCAAATGCATCTACTCCATCTCTTGCCATACCTACCAATTCTAAATCTTCCTCAGCATTTATATAACCTGCCAAAGTTGCAGAAAATTCACTATTATCATCTGCAATTAATACTGTTATTTTCTTATTCACCCTAAACCCTCCTAATCATCTTTTTACATTCAAATTATACTTTCTTTTTTGGCAGTTTGCAATACAAAATGGCGGATTTTATGGGTTTTCGTGCCCTTTTAATCGAGTTTATTCGACATTTTGGAGATGTTTTTTTGTCGAATTATGTCGAATGTCATAATTTTAAAATTATTTTGCTCTCTAAACTCAATTTCTAATCTATTTTTTTCAGCATCATTCACTTCTATTTTACAAATAATGAAATCTGAATATTCAGAATTTATTATATTTATATTATTTTTATTACAATAATACTTAAATTTTTCAAAATCAGCATATGGCAATTTTATTTCAGCTTCATATCCAGGCTCTTGTTCGACTAATGTAGATTTTTTTATCGCCTCTTTTAATGAATCCGAATATGCTCTTACTAATCCTCCTGTACCCAATAAGATTCCACCAAAAAATCTTGTTACTATTACAACTACATTGTATATTGATTGTTTTTCTAATATTTCTAACATTGGAGCTCCTGCCGTTCCACTTGGCTCTCCATCATCACTACATTTCTTTTGTATTTCATTTTCATTTAATGTTATATATGCAAAGCAGTTGTGTTTCGCATCATAGTATTTCTTTTTTATTTGCTTTATTTTATTTTCCGCTTCTTGTGGTGTTTCTACATAAAATAAGTTTGCTATGAATCTTGATTTTTTTTCTATTATTTCAGTTGTTGTATTTTTTTCTAATATTGTCTTAAATTTTTCCATAGTATTCTCCTTTTAATTTAATCCTGCAGTTACTCCTGTCGAATATGCTATTTGTAAGTTGAATCCTCCTGTGTATGCATCAACATCTATTATCTCTCCAGCAAAATATAGGTTATTTATTAATTTTGATTCCATTGTTTTAGGATTTATTTCTTTTATATTTATTCCTCCAGCTGTTATTATTGCTTCTTCAACTGGTCTAAACCCACTTATTGTTATGCAAAATTCTTTAAGTATTTTTAATAATTGCATTCTTTCTTTTTTAGATATTTCATTTACTTTTTTATTTGGATTTATCCCTGATAAATGTATTACTGGATCTATTAATTTTTGTGGTAATAGTTCATCTAAACTATTTCTGAATAGTTTATTTTTTTCTTTTTCAAAATCTCTTAAAATTCTTAAATCTAATTTTTCATTACTTAATGCTGGTTTTAAATCGATTTTTAGTATTATTTTTCCCTGTTTTAGTAATTCGTTTATATTTTTGTATCTTATAATATGTGCAGAGCTACTTAGTATTGTTGGTCCAGATACTCCAAAATGTGTAAATAACATTTCTCCAAAGTCATCATATATTACTTTATTTTTTTCAATATCTTCAAATTGTATTTTTACATTTCTTAGACTCAATCCCTGTAAACTTTTACATAACTCCTTAGAATTTTTGTAGCTTTCTAAATTTATTTTTTCAATCGCAGAATTTTCGTTAGCTACAATTGGTATTAATGATGGTTTTATTTCAGTAATTGTGTGCCCTAATTTTTTGGCCATTTCATATCCATCACCAGTTGAACCTGTTGTAGGGTAGCTTTTTCCTCCTGTTGCTAAAATCACTTTGTCTGCATTTATTGTATATTTATTGTTATTAAAAGTATATTCTACTCCTGTTACAGAGCCATCTTTTACTATAATTTGGTTTACTGTCGAGTTTGTATATATTTTAACATTTAAATTTTTTAGTTCTTCATAAAAAGCATCCAATACATCTTTTGATTTATCGCTAACAGGAAATATTCTATTACCTCTTTCTTCTTTTACTTTTACATTATGCTTTTTTAGTAAATTAATAATATCTTCATTTGTAAAATTTTGAAATGCACTATATAAAAATCTACCATTTCCAGGAATATTTTGTATAAATTCATTTATGTTTAAACTACTTGTTATATTACATCTACCTTTTCCTGTTATTAGTAATTTTTTTCCTAAACTATTCATTTTTTCAATTAAAATTACATCATTTCCGCTATTTTTTGCAGAAATTGCACTCATTATCCCAGCTGGTCCTCCACCAATAACAACAACCTTCATTTTTTTCAATCCTTTCAAAATTCAATAAATGCTCACTTTATAATTAAAAATGAGCATTTTGTTATTTTATATAATTATAATATTTGTGAAATTGCTCTCATTACACCTAATTTTCCATATTCATAAGTTAATCCACCTTGCATAAAAGCAATATATGGTGGTCTAATAGGTGCATCACAAGAAAGCTCTATTGAAGAGCCTTGTGTAAAAGCTCCTGCTGCCATAATTACTTGATCAGTATATCCTGGCATATCCCAAGGCTCTGGTATTGAATTTGAATCAATTGGTGAGCCCATTTGTATTCCTTGACAATATTTTATTAATTTTTCTTTATCACCAAATTCAATAGTTTGAACTATATCTGATCTTTTTTCATTAAATCTAGGAACTGGTTTATATCCCATTTCTTCAAGCATTTTACTTGCAAATATAGCTGTTTTTAAACTACTAGCTACAACACTTGGTGCCATAAATAATCCTTGTAATATATATTTATTTATTCCCATTGTAGGACCAACTTCTTTTCCTAGTCCTGGAGCAGTTAATCTTTCAGCTGCAAGTTTTACAAGCTCTTTTTTACCTGCAATATATGCGCCATTTGGTGCAATACCTCCGCCCAAATTTTTTATTAAAGATCCAACCATAACATCTGCTCCTAATGCCAAAGGTTCAACTTTATCAACAAATTCTCCATAGCAATTATCTATCATTATAATTACATTTTTATTAACAGATCTAATTACTTTTATTACTTTTTCTATTTTATCTAGTGTTATACTTCTTCTTAACGCATAACCTCTTGATCTTTGAATTTCAATTAATTTTATATCATTTTTAGAAACTCTATCAATTATTTTATCATAATCAAAATCATCATTTATTAAATCAATTTGTTCATATTTAACACCATATGATTTTAAAGAACTATCATTATCAACAATACCAATAACTTCATCTAATGTATCATATGGTTTTCCACATATACTAAGCATAGTATCATTTGGTCTTAAAAAAGCAAATAATGCTACTGTAAGAGCATGTGTTCCAGATATAAACTGTCCTCTTACTAAACTATCTTCAGCACCTAGCACTTCTGAAAAAATATTTTCTATTGTATCTCTACCAACATCACCATATCCATATCCTGTTGTACTATTAAAATGCATATCTGATACATTATATTTGTTAAATGCTTTTAATACTTTTAATGAATTTAATTCACAATTTTTATCAATTTCATCAAATATTGGTAGTAAATCTTTATTAATTTTTTCTGCTAGTGATATTACTTCTTCTTTAATTCCAAATTCTTTATACATAACTATATCCTTCCTTATTTTTTATTATCATTATTTTTTAAGTCTTCATCTTTTATTACATTTTCAGTACTTTTCATTATTGCTTCATTAGTATAATAAGGCTCTCCATAACCCAAATCTACTTGATAATATTCCTTAATAAAACTTGGAATTATATTAGATTCTACCTCATATGTTGGCTCTTTAATTACATCTCCATTTTCATTAATAGAGCCCCATTTATTCTTAGATTTTATTCCTGCATATCCATATTCATTAAATTCTGTTACCATATCATAAATAGGTTTTACAACAATATTTCCATCCTTATCTTTAAAACCCCATTTATTTCTTTCTTTATATGCAAATAATTTATTGTTTGGAAATACATCTTTACTTTCTAATTTTTTTCCACTTTTATCAAAATATTGAACACTATCATCTGAATACACTTTAAAATAATTATCATATGTATAAATATTAGCATCTTTGATTTTTATTATAGATTTTAAATTTTCATCTAATAATTCTATATTACTTTTGTCATCAATAATTTGAATAACATTTGAATTTTCTAATAATTGAACAATATTATATTTAAAATCTAATATTGTATTTCCATCTGAATCAATGATTCCATATTTGTTATCTTTCGTTACTGAAAAATAATTTTTAAATAAATATTGTACGTATTGATAATTATCATCAATAACCTTATTATTTTCATTATTTATTATTTTATATTTATCATCAGATGTAGAAACAATTTCGTATTTTTTATCTGCAACACTTTTTCTACTAATATACTCTGAATTTTCTTTTGTTCCATCAAAATTATAAATATCTATTTTATCGCCTTTTTGTGCATTTATGTATTCACCAGCAAAAAAAATGTTATCATATTCTATTGGAATTATTGTTGTTCCATCAAATTTAGATACCCCCTGTTTTGATGTTTTTTGTAATGTTAATAAATCATTGTTTGCATTATATAAAATATCTTCATATTCATTATTTATAATTTTTTTCTTGTTTTGATATACCCCAGCTTTTCCATCTTTAAAAGCTACTAAATATATATTGTTATCATCTATTTTATCAGTAATTCTGTATATATCGTTATATTCGTTTTTTAATATTTGCTTTCTTTTTATTCCATCAATATAACCATATCTCATTCCTTTATCTGTTTTAGTTCCTACTATATATCCAGATTTATCATATTTTGAATCTGTTGTATAATATTCATCACACAATATTTCATCATATTTTGGTTTAATAATTGAAGCTCCTTTTATATTAATAATTCCATATTTATCTGATTTTTTTACTAATAGTATACCTTCTCTATAATTAAAACCTTCTATTGAGTCATATATTGCATCTGTTATTTTATTTCCACTAAAATCTATTAAACCATATTTGTTGTCAGATTTATATTTTAAAACACTTTTTTCATAATTACCATTGCTTTCTACATTATTTAGTTTTATTGCCTCCACAGCGTAGTATTGATATAAAATTGGCTCTTTTTTATCATTAAATACTTGTATGTTGTATTCTCCAGAATTTTGGTCATAGTTTCCTTTACATATGAAAACTGGTTTTGATGCATTTGGAATTTCTACTACATCATAAATTGGGTCTACAACTATGTCACCATTTTTATTTACAACACCATATTTATTATTTTGCATCAATAAAAAATAATTAACTTCACTAATTTGCTCTATTGTGTAGTTAAATTTTGATTTATTTTTATTATATTTGATTATTGAAATAATGCCTATAATTAGTATTATTATACTTAAAACAACAATAACTTTTTTCTTCATATGTTTTATTCCTTCTTTTGATTTGTTACAATTTATGGCTTTGTTTTACAATTGCTATAAATTGTAGCTTGGATTTTTATAGATTTTAAGACTCTGTATATACTAAGCAATAAAATTTGTTTATCTATTGCTTATGTTACTTTTTATACAAATGTATTTTACACTATTTTTACAAATTTGTCCATAAAATTTTATTCGCAATAAAAAAATTCACAACCCATATTTTAAATTTGAGTTGTGAATTTTCTTACATAGAAATTTGACTTTATCTATGGTTTATAACTTTTCAATTTCTTCTTTAGTTAAGCCTGTTATCTCCATTATTAGAGCAATATCAATTTGCTTTTCAAGCATTTTTTTTGCAATTTTAATTGTATTTTGACTTTCGCCTTCGTTTTTTCCTAAGCTAAATCCCTCGCTTTTTCCTTCATCTCTTGCTTGGGCAATTGCAGCTAATTCATCTCTTATTGCTTTTTCTCTTAATTCTGCTAATCTTCTTGTTTCTTCGTCTCCGCTTAAGT
>PPYE01502105.1_pt1 | contig 13445 bp, 12 predicted proteins | sample 1559881 | NCBI WGS metagenome assembly PPYE01 (sample SAMN08240022, study PRJNA423297) | Human gut metagenome, whole genome shotgun sequencing project.
TTCTTTAACCTTCTCATCTACCATAATATTTTTAATAAAACTAAGTTTTATTTCTAATAATTTTTCTTCTTTTTCTTTGGATATTTTGCTTTCTTCCTCTATACTTTTTGAAGTCGCAAAAAGTCCATACCATATGAGTATTAAAAAAATATTTAATGCTATCATGTATAAACTTTTATATTTTAAACCATATAAATTAATTAAAATAAATATCCCTACATTAAGTAAAATAGTTAATACTATATTTAAAAAAATTTTTTCTCTCATCATCCCTCCTATTTTTTCTTATTTTTACTTACGTCTAGTGATAAAGTACACTATAATATATAAAATATTAAAAGCAAAGAAATAAGGTGTATAATATACAGTGGAAAGATATTCTTTAAATAACAAACGAAGAATTGCATTCATTATTAGGATTATAAGTAATCCATAATAAAATTTTAAAGATTTATCTCTTTTCATTATTTCTCGCCCTGTCCTGTTATTTCAGGAGCAAAATTAAAATCTGTTATAGTTATTCCTAAAGGATTTATAATTTTTGCTTCCTCTGTAGCTGGTGCTAGTGTTTTTACTGTAAATATTCCTGCCATTTTTTCTACTGCTTCTAAACTTCCTTTTGTATAACTTCTTTCTAACCATCTAACTTGATAATTGTTCTCGCTTACTTTTAAAAGAGAAGTAATTTTTACATCTCTACTCTGTTGCTGTTGAATTTTCTTGTCTATTTCCTCTCTTGCAACAATTTCATTTAGTTTTAATCCAGCTACTTTATCAACAAAGTTATATTGTCTTTTGATAGTTTTGTAGCAAAAAACTATATCTAAAGATATTGTTCTTGTATTTGTTACATGATCTGATAACATAGAAAAAATTAGGTTGTCATCAACTGTATATTTAATGTTATCTATCACACCTATTGTTTTTATCTCTCCTGCTTCCTTATTAACTTCTACTACATATGGTTTTATTCTTACTTCTTTGGATAGATTAAAATAGGCTACCCCTGATAAAACAAGTAGTATGAAAGTGGCAATAAAAGCTAATTGCCACTTTTTACATTGATTTGCCATCTGTAGGTAAAGATTAGTACCAGGGTCAAGAGGATTTAAACTTTTCATTTTTTGACCTTTCAATCCCTTCTTAGGTTTGAAATTCATAAAACCTGCCATTTACCTTCTCCTTTTACCCAATTAATACAGAACCACTATATCCAAAGAAACTAGGAACCCATGTACTAGCAAAAAACATAAGAGCTATACCAAATGCTGCTTTCATACCTTGTTTTCCTCCTTCTTCCATTTGACCGAAAATCATTTTTAGTCCTACTAAAGCAACAGCAAGGATAGCTATTATTCTTGCTGTTGGACCAACTAAAATATTCATTAGTTTGTCAAATACACTAAGCCAAGGTGCGTCAGCAGTGGTTGCCATAGCACTTAGACTAACAGCTACCATTAAAGCTGTTAATAAAAGTAATTGTAATAATTGTGATTTTTGTTTCAGTTTCTTCATAAATTTTTCCTCCTATAATTTTTAGATTTATTAGTATAAAAATTGCTTGATTTTTGAAGCTATATATTCTATACAAATATACAGTATTGCAAAAACAAAAAAAGAGAGTATTAAACTCTCTTTTGTCATTTTTTTATCTCTCAATTCCCTTTTCTTTGCTTCTTTCTACATTTAATACTTTTCCTAATTCATATCCTACTACCATTTCTGACGCTTTTTCTGCTTCTTTAATAGCTGTAAATAACTCTGTCTTATCATTTTTCAGTACACTGACCCACTCTTGAATATATGCCTTACTATTTTCTAAATTCCTTTCACTATACCCTACCCCTTTTTCTTGTCCTATAAAGACACTTGCAAACTCTGCAATAAGTTCTTCTCTTGCGTATTTTTCACTCCCAAAGCTTCCCTTCATTGTACGATTTAATCTAGCTTCATGTCCTGTGCTATGAGCTAGTTCATGTAAGGCTGTACCATAAAAGGCTGCCTCTGTTTTAAACTGTTCTTTTCTTGGTAAAACTATTGTATCTATTGTTTCATTGTAATAGGCTGCATTACCTCCATATTTAAATGTTACTCCACTGTTTTCTATTATCTTATCTAGTTTATTATAATCTACCTCCTTCTTTTTATATTCTAATGGAGGTATACCCTCTATTTGCTCTCCGTTAAAAACAGTGTATGTTTTCCCCATTATGTATACATTTTCTTGGAAATATTCTCTCTGCTTTTCTAAGGATAATGTTCTTAGCATTTCTCTATCTAAATCTTTTTTAGTTAATTTATCATAATATTTAAAAATTTCAATAGATGTACCTTTTTCCCCTTTCCTTATTTTCCATTCTTCTTTCTGTGCCTGTTTGAAAGTTACCCATCTATTATCTGTATATCCTTTTTTTATCATTGCTGCATATAATTTTATATTATTTATACCTCTATACTTTGTTCCTGTTATTGGATTATGTACAGGACCCGATACTTTCTCCCAATCTTTTTCCCATGGTATTTTTCCTGCTTCTAGGCTCTTTATTACATCGTCTACAAATTTTTCTCTTTCTTCTTTAAATTTATTTTTCTTTTCTTCCATAATATCTCTCCCCTAATAGCAGTGTTGAAGCTGTTTTATCATCTACAATAAACTCTCCATCTCCTTTTTCATCAAATGGATCATCTTCTATAGTTCCTCCTAACATTTCTACCATCTCTTCTGGTGTCTTTGCTGAAAAGGGATTTCCTATCCTCATATCATTTTCATATTTTATTTTTTCTATTTCATTTCCCAGCTCATCAAAGACTATCTTCCAGCCGTGCAGCTCTCCTTTTTTATTTAAAGGACACTTTTCTTTTAACTTCCCATTTTCATGAAAAATCTCATAAATTTTTTTCTCTTCCATATTTCTTCCTCCTAGTATTTTCTTGACTTTTTGGTGTTTAGGGTATATAATCCAATTACAATGGTATATATAAGGCAAGTCACCAGAGAGAACTATCTGTCGTAACCAGATAGTTCTTTTTTTTTGCTTTAAAACGTGGTATTATATACCAGTGTGATAGCTTCAATCCCTTACAGAGAGGGGGTGCTTGTCATGAAAAAATATATATCCATTGTTATTATAATAATATTGTTTTTCCTAATTGTTCATAAAACCTACTAGGGAAAACCACTGTTATTATATGAGCTGTCACACTGGGGGCTAGGAGTTACGACCTAGTCCTTTTTATTTTTTAAAAAATATATTCTCCCTTCCTGATAGCAAAAGTTTCTATAGATATTATCTTTTCCATGAAGTCTGTCTAAATAACCAAGCATAACAGCTAAATTTACTTCTGTTACTCCTGCTATTTCAAATAATGCTCCATAAGTTATTAATTTATGGTTTCTTGCCTTTTTCTCTTCTCTTGTTAAGTTTGATATTACCTCTTCATCATGCCTGTCTATTTCCTTTAATATTTCCTCTCCATAGACTTTTAACTTTTCCTGATCCACTGGTACAACTTTTTTAAATTGAAATAAATGTCCTAATATTATTTCTTGTGAATAAATAAATAGCTGGGTAACTTCTAAAGCTAACCCTAGCCTTAAAAGTTTCTTAGCTCTAGCTCTCCTTTGTTTTTTGTTCTCCCATATCTGCTGCTGCCTTTCCTTGATTGTTATTTTCCGAAGATTCACTTTTCCTTTCTTCAACTGATTTTCCAGTTTCTTTATCTTCTCTTTCTGTGTCATTAGGCTTGTTTTTTTCATTTAATTTCCTCTTTTCCATCCTTACAGTATTTCCATTGTGATAAAATATACTTTTCCCTGTTCTCACTTCATTATTTGCATTTCTTTGCTCTTCTTCCATCAACACACTAGCTGGTATAATCTCTCCCATAACAGCAGTGTTAAAACAAAAATTACAAAGTATTAGTGTTAATAATATTTTCTTTTTTAAATTTCCCATGAGTTACCCTCCTTTTCCAATTTAATATCAAGATTGTTGTACCCTGTTTCTCCATTATCAAGACTTTTTAAAAATCTTGATAATTTATTAAGCTCTCTTGTTACTCCTACATTTCCAGTTCCTTCTGGTCTGTTAATTTCTCTAATTTTATTGATTCCTTTAAATACTTTTTTCTTTTCTTTTTTCTGCAATACCTCTCTTTCTTCAAGTCCTTTTATTTTATACAAAATCTGCTTATCTATATTTAACGCTCTTGTTGATGACATCTTATCTTTTTCAAACTTTTTAACTGATGAATTGTAGATAGATTTTATCTCTTTTGTTTTATCCCCTAAAAACTCGCTGCCTTTGTATTTTTTCAAAAGTTCTGTTTCTCTAACCAATAATTTATTTACCAATATATTTTTTTCTGTGATCTCTTTTGTTAGTGTCTGTTTTCTAACAAAAGATAACTTACCTAATGATTCCAATTCCTTTTTATGTTCAGCAATTTCTTTTTTTAGTATTTCCTTTTCCTTATATCCTAAAGAATATTCCCCTTTAGTTATCTTATTTAATGCTATCAACTCTAATGGCGTATATCCTTCCTTTGTCTTTAACTGTTTTCCATTTAAAAGAGCGTTCATGTTACTAATTCCTTTATCATATTTTTCAATATTTGCTCTATCTTGATTTACTTTATTTTGATATTCTACTTTGTACTCTTTTATAACTGGCTGTATCTTCTTAAAGTCCATCTTTGCTATTTCATCAAGACTTCTGTTGTATGTATCCTCCATTACATCAAGCCTGTTATGTAGTTTGAATAAACTCTTATTATATTTTTCATTTTCATTGTTTTTTATAAAGTATTCATAAGAATTATTGAGTTTCTCAAACTCAATAATATTTTTAAAATGTGAAGCAAGATTATTTTCTAATGGCTGCTGCGGTTCTTTTTCCTTTAATAAATCTTGTATTACTTTCATTTCAGCTCTTCTAGTATCTTCAACATACGTCAAGGTTTCTAAAAATTTTTTATCATCTTTAAAAATACTTTCAGTTATTTTTGAATATTCCTGATCCGTTTTCTCTATCTTGATATTAAGTTTATTTATTTTATCTTGTATTTCTTTTCTTTCCTCTGTAGTTCCAAAATGACTAGCATTACTCTTTTCAAGTTCCAGTTCTTTTAATTCTTTCTGATATCTTAAACTGTTATGTGCTAATCCTTCTATCCTGTAATTACTCAACATTTGCATAGCAAAATGAGAGTTATCCTGTTTCTCTAACTCTTCTAATCTATATCTTAATTCCTCAGCAGGTTTATCATCATATCTACTCTTGATTTTTTCTTGATTACCTTGATTTTTTTCAATTTTTTTCTTCTCTAATTCATAAACTAAATTAATGTTATATTTTGTTTTTAATAGGTTATTATACAGTTCTTTTTCTCTTGTATAATCCCTTTCAAGTTGATTTAATACTCTAATATATTTATCTGACATTGTGTATTTGTCAGCAATTTCCATTACTCTTTTCTGTGCTTCTTTTTCCTCTTTTATAAGCTCTTCATTGAAAGGATAGACTATACGCTTCTTTTCAACTGTTTTCATTTCTTTTATAGCCTTATTAAATTGACCTTTACTAAGAATATTTACAGTCATTCTTTTTAGTCCTGCTTCATCTAATCTCTCGCTTCCATCTGCAAGTTCAAGAGATTTTATTTTTTCTATTCTTGATATAAGTTCATCTTTAGTAGGAATAATTTTCCCTTGCTTAATAGCGTAATCTCTTTCTTTAGCTGCTTTTATCTCTTTAGCTTTATTATATTTTTCAAGTTCTGTTTTCTCTGTTTTGCTTAAACTCATATATCCAGCAACTTTTATTTTTTGTAAAATCTTACCTGATATATTAACTGCTGGTCTGTTTAATGTTTCAGCCTTTGCATACTCTCCTTTTTGCAAAGCTTCATTCTTTCTATCTTCAAGACTTCTACAATCAATTCTTGCTTCATAACCATGAGATTTTAATACCTCATTTGCTGTTACTTCCCATGATTTTCTAAGTCCTAATAATCTTTCTTTTTTCTTCCATTCTCTGTCTTTTTTAGCTCCACCTAATTCTGGATTTTTGCTATTAGCTTTTTTGAAAAATCTATTTAATTCTCTGTCTATGCCGTCTAATTTTCTTTCAGAAAACATTAGATGACAATGTAAGTTTTTTTCTCCATTTTCATTGAAACTCTCATGTATAGCAAAAGAATAGGGAAAATCATTCCCTATTTCTTTTTTAACATACTTTTGAATTAACACTACAGCTTGTGTATGTGTTAGTTCATTTGGTATGTTAAGTTCAAGTTCTCTATAAGCATTTCTATTTATACCTTCGTTTTGGTCTGCTGCTTCCCAAAAAGCAAGTGCATTATTACCATCAATAAAAGACATATTTCCTGATTGCTTAAATACTAAATCTTCTTTCGGTTTATAATCATTTTCCCTTAGAATGTAGGCTGCATGATTTTTAGCATATCCTACTTTTCCTCTTTTATAGCACAATCTAAACTCTGCCATGCAGTCTACACCTCCCCTAAAACTTTCAAAATTGCGAGAGCATTTTGAAAGCACGATTCCATATCTCGTAGAGATATGGGTAAGCGTGCCTTTTCAATTTTTAAATGACGCCGAGGCGACATTTAAGTTCCGCTTGTGCGGAAAATGAAAAGGACTTCTTTTTTTCACTTAAAAAAGTCTTTTTAAAATTTTTATCAAAGTAGTTGATTTAAGTTAGCAAATATAATATAATAATGCTATATATTAGTATAAAATATATAGTAACAAACACAGTATTTATAATGAAATATCTTTGTTGATTTTTTTATATTTATACAGTTACTATATATTTTATTGATTTTTATAGTTTTATATACAGTATTAATTATTATATTTTTTTAAGTTTTTTAACTATTATTTTTATCAAAAAAATATATTTATATTCAAAGCAAGTGAAATCAGTGAGAAGAAAATGTTCTTCTCTTTTTTTTACCTAAAATTTGAGAATACAGATATTAAAGAGAACCAAAGCTAAATTTATATAAATCTTTCAAAAAATTATTAATATTGCTTTTTAAGTTGATTTTAACTAATTACACAAGTATAATAATACTAGATTAAGAAAAAAATAGAATATGATAAAAATATGGAGTATATCAATTTTCTAATTGAATTTTGATAATATTGCTTAGATAAATGTGAAAATCATCTAATAAAATATCTTTTAAGATTTGATTAAATGGATACAGAGATATAAAAAGATTTACTTATTTTTGGAAAAACTAGTTAAAATAATTATAAAAATATTATACAAGGGAGAAAGAATGGCTACTACGATTAGTGTCAATAAGCAAACAATAGAACAATTTTTGTTAAGTGCAAAAGCAAAGCCTTTTGTAATACCAGAATATCAAAGGACATATAGCTGGACAAATGAGCAGATTGATATTTTATTTAAAGATATATGGGAATTTGCTTCTAATGAGGGTGGAACTGAAAAAGATGGAACATATTTTTTAGGAAGTATTGTGTCATATGAAAATGAAAATAGAGAACAAGAGATTATAGATGGTCAGCAAAGAATAACATCTTTATTTTTATTATTAAGAGCTATTTATACAAAATTGAAAGATGTAGATAAAGAGACTGAGGAGGCTAAAAACTTTATTAATAAAATAGAGCCAACTATATGGAGAGCTAATAAATTAACTGGTAAAGTAGATTATTCAAATACATTATTAGTTTCAAGAGTAATTAGTGATAGAGAAAATAAAGTTCTAAAAGAAATTTTAAAGACAGGAAAAATATCTCCAGAAGCTCAAGATAATTATTCAAGAAATTACAGCCAATTTTTAGAGTTATTTGAAACTCATTCAGCTGAAAATCCTCTAATGATTTATCAATTTATTTATGCGCTACTTAATCAAGTTATAATTCTTCCAATAACTGCTGATAATCAAGATACTGCTTTAACAATATTTTCTACTCTTAATGACCGAGGATTGCCACTATCAGATGCAGATATATTTAAAGCTAAAATTTATAATAACTTAGATAGTGAAGAAAAAGAAAAGTTTATAGAAGAGTGGAAAGAATTAGAAGAATCTACATCAAGAACTTCTGAGTCTATACAACAATTATTTTATTATTATATGTTTTATCTAAGAGCTTTAGAAAACGATAAGAGTTCAACAACACCTGGTTTAAGAAAATATTATTCAGCTAATAGCTTCAAAAGATTATTGGCCCCAAATCTATTAAATAATTTAAAAATGATATTAAATATTTGGGAAGTAACATCTAATCAAACAAAGATAGTAGAAGAAGAATGGTCAAATAATAAAGCAATTCTTAAAATTTTGGATATTCTAACTTCTTATCCTAATGAATTTTGGAAATATCCTGTAATAGTGTATTATCTTTCACATAAAAATAAGGAAAACTTTGAAGAAACTTTTTTATCTTTTCTAAGAAAATTGTACATAGAATTGTTAAAAAAATATATAGAAATTCCAACCATAAATGCAGTTAAAACTAGTATTTTAAAACTAAATGTTGAAATTATAAAACTAAATAAACCAGTATTTGATTTTAAATCACTATCAGAAGATGCGTTAAAAGAAAAAATAAGAACTCCTCATCGGAATGCAGTTCGAATGTTATTAAAAACTTTAGCATATGAATTTCAAGATAATTTATTACCTCCTAAATGGGAGATAGAACATATTTTCCCAATTAAATGGGAGAATACATATGATTTAAAAGCATCTAAAGAAATAGCTATAGAAAAAATAGAGCATTTGGGAAATAAAATACCACTTGAAAAGAAATATAATATAATTGCAACAAATGATTATTTTAATAAAAAGAAAGCATTATACTTAAAATCAAATATAAAAATAACAAGAGATCTAGGAGAATCTAAATTAGAAAAATGGAATTTAGATCAAATTATTGAAAGAGATGTAAGAATAACTGATAACCTCATAAATACTATTAAAAATTGGAATAATGAATATGAACATAATTATTAAATAAAAACAATAAAAAATTCAGTATACTGTTTTCAAGTTAATAAAAATCAATAATCACAGAATAAAAAACAAGCAAAATTAGAGCTTCATAAGTCATAAAATTGCTTGATATGAATAAATGGAGGAAGAAAAATGTCAAGTACAGCACAAAGGGCTGATTTACAATCTCAAATTTGGAAAATAGCAAACGATGTTCGTGGTTCAGTAGATGGATGGGACTTTAAACAATATGTTTTAGGAACACTTTTTTATCGATTTATTAGTGAAAATTTTTCTAATTATATTGAAGCTGGAGATGAAAGTTTCAAATATGCAGAGCTCAGTGATGATACCATAACTAAAGAGATTAAAGATGACGCAATAAAAACAAAGGGATATTTTATCTATCCAAGTCAACTCTTTTTTAATATTGCTAAAAATGCAAATACAAACGAAAGTTTGAATACAGATCTAGCTGAAATATTTTCTTCTATTGAAAATTCTGCAAATGGATATCCATCTGAATTAGATATTAAAGGATTATTTGCTGATTTTGATACAACAAGTAATAGACTAGGAAATACTGTAAAAGATAAAAATAGTCGCTTAGCTGCTGTTATTAAAGGAGTAGCTGGGCTTGATTTTGGAAAATTTGAAGAGAGCCATATAGACCTATTTGGCGATGCTTATGAGTTTTTAATCTCTAACTATGCTGCAAATGCAGGAAAATCTGGAGGAGAGTTCTTTACTCCTCAAAGTGTTTCTAAGCTTATTGCAAAATTAGCAACACATAACCAAACAACAATCAATAAAATTTATGACCCTGCTGCTGGTTCAGGTTCACTATTGTTACAGGCAAAAAAGCAATTTGATGACCATGTTATTGAAGATGGTTTTTATGGGCAAGAAATTAACCATACAACATATAACCTTGCTCGTATGAATATGTTTTTACATAATGTAAACTATGATAAATTTAATATTGCATTAGGAAATACTCTTTTAGATCCACAATTTGGAGAAGAGAAACCTTTTGATGCTATTGTATCAAATCCACCATACTCAATTAACTGGAAAGGTAGTGATGACCCAACTCTTATTAATGATGAGCGTTTTGCTCCAGCTGGAGTACTAGCTCCTAAGTCTAAAGCTGACTTTGCTTTTGTTCTTCACTGTTTAAGTTATCTTTCAAGTAAAGGTCGTGCTGCTATAGTTTGTTTCCCAGGAATATTTTATCGTGGTGGTGCAGAACAAAAGATTAGAAAATATTTAGTTGACAATAACTATGTTGAAACTGTTATTTCATTAGCTCCTAATCTTTTTTATGGTACATCAATAGCAGTAAATATATTAATTCTTTCTAAGCATAAAAGTGATACAAAAACTCAATTTATTGATGCAAGTGGAGAGAATTTCTTTAAAAAAGAAACAAATAACAACGTCTTAACAGAAGAGCATAGCCAAGAAATTTTAAGGATATTTGATACTAAAAAAGATATTGAATATATTTCAAAATGTGTAGATAATGAAAAGATAGCTGAAGAGAATTACAATCTTTCTGTAAACACTTATGTAGAAGCAAAAGATACAAGAGAGGTTATTGATATAAAGGAACTAAACGCCAAGATAAAAGCAACTGTATCAAATATAGATAGACTTCGTATTGAAATAGATAAGATAGTTGCAGAGATTGAGGTGAAGTAACATGAGCAAATTAGAACAACTAATCAATGAGTTTTGTCCAGATGGAGTGGAGTATAAAACTCTGGGTGAATTAGGCAAATTTTATGGAGGAATTACTGGAAAATCAAAAGAAGATTTTTCTGATGGGAATGCTAAGTTTATTACTTATAAAAATGTTTATTCTAATCCTTCATTAGAAATTGAAATTGAAGATAAAGTTAAAATAGCTGAAAATGAAAATCAACATATATTAGAATATGGTGATGTTATCTTTACAGGGTCTTCAGAAACACCTAATGAGTGTGGAATATCATCAGTTTTAACAATTCAAACAAATGAAAAATTGTATTTGAATAGTTTTTGTTTTATCTTTAGATTTGATGAGGTTTCAATTATATTGCCAGATTTTTCAAAACACTTATTCCGTTCACATAAATTACGTTATCAAATTGGCAAGACAGCTAGTGGAGTTACACGTTTTAATGTTTCTAAAAAACGTATGGCTAGTGTGGTAATCCCCCTACCACCATTACCAGTACAAGAGGAAATAGTAAGAATACTAGATACATTTACAGAGCTTACAACAGAGCTTACAACAGAGCTTACAATGAGAAAACAGCAGTATGAATATTTTGAAACAACTCTTTTATTTGATTCAAAATATCCAAGAGTTTTATTAAAAGATGTTTGTACCGTTAATCAAGGATTACAAATACCAATAAATCAAAGAAAAACAGAAAAGGGAGAGAATAGATATTTTTATATAACAGTTCAATTTCTTAAAGGTAATAACGAAGAAAAGTACTATATTGAAAATCCTAATGAAAGTGTAATTTGTAATTTAGATGATATCTTAGTTACTCGTACGGGAAGTACAGGAAAAATTATAACCGGGGTTCATGGATGCTTTCATAATAATTTCTTTAAGGTAAATTGTTTTGATGCAATTAATAAAAGATATATGTATTACTTTTTAAATAGTCAAGTGATGTTTAGAAAATTATTAAACACTGCATCAGGAGGTACAGTTCCTGATTTGCCTCATAACAAATTTTATAAATTAGAAATACCTCTTCCTCCTCTTGAAGAGCAACAATGTATAGTAGATATTCTTGATAGATTTGATACTCTTGTTAATGATATTAAAGAAGGATTGCCAGCAGAGATAGAGGCACGTCAAAAGCAGTATGAATACTATCGAGATAAACTTTTAACTTTCAACAAATTAGATATAGAGGTGTAAAAATGGAAAGGACATTAACTGAAATTGCGCAACAACTAAAGAAGAATAATAAAACAGTTCAATTAATCTATGCCTTTAATGGAACAGGAAAAACTAGACTTTCAAGAGAGTTTAGAAATTTAATTGATGCTAAAACAGAAGAAGAAAATGCTGGTAGTGCTGACAATAGAAAGATTCTTTACTATAACGCTTTTACAGAAGATTTGTTTTATTGGGATAACGATTTAAAAGATAATCTTGAACCTAAGTTAAAAATACATGAAAATTCATTTACAAGTTGGATTTTTAAAGACCAAGGTCAAGATGGAAATGTTATTAAAAACTTTCAACAGTACACAAGCGATAAATTGAATCCATATTTTAATAGTACTTTTAGAGAAGTGAAATTCTCTTTTGAACGCGGTAATAATGAAGATACAAATTATATTAAAATTTCTAAAGGTGAAGAAAGTTGTTTTATATGGAGTGTTTTTTATTCATTACTTAAGCAAGTTATAGAAATATTGAATATTCCAGATTCAATTGATAGAGAAATACCACAATTTAATAACTTAGAATATGTATTTATTGATGACCCTGTAAGTTCTTTAGATGATAATCATTTAATAGAGCTAGCAGTGAATCTAGCACAATTAATTAAATCAAGTGAATCTCAATTAAAATTTATTATTACAACCCATAATCCTCTTTTTTATAATGTATTGCATAACGAATTTAAAAAAGGAACTTTTAAAAAATATTTCTTAAAAAAAAATGAAACAGGTAAGTATAACTTAGATATTCAAGATAGTGATTCTCCTTTTTCATATCATCTTTTTTTAAAAACTGATATTGAAAAATCTATTGAAACAGGACAATCAAAAAAATATCACTTTAATTATTTAAGAAATATTTTAGAAAAAACATCAACATTTTTAGGCTATGAGAAGTGGAGTGAACTTTTGCCTAAAACAGAAACTGATGGAGTTAATCCATATGAAACTAGAATTATTAATATTTCAAGTCATTCAAAACACTCAGCAGATGAAATTGCTGAACTATCAAATAATGACAAAAGAGTTTTAAAGTATCTGCTAGAACAAATAAAGATAAATTATAAATTCAAATAGCTAATATTACGCAAATAAAAATAAGAAAGGAAATCTTATGGCTGAATATAAATCAATCACAGAAACCAATAACTTTATAGTTTTAGACAAATACACCAAAATAAATCAGCAAGAAGTAGGTTATCAAACAGAAGCTGATTTGGAAAGAGAACTTATACAGGATCTAAAAAATCAAGGTTATGAGTACTTATCAAATTTGAATAATACAGAGGAAATGCTCAAAAATATAAGAATACAGTTAGAAAATCTTAACAGTGTTAAATTTCTAGATTCTGAATGGAAAAGGTTTTGTGACGAGTATTTAGATAAACCAAGTGATAATTATATAGATAAAACACGTAAAATCCATAATGATTATATCTATGATTTTGTTTTTGATGATGGGCACATTCAAAATATTTATCTTGTAG
>PPYE01662471.1_pt1 | contig 13444 bp, 14 predicted proteins | sample 1559881 | NCBI WGS metagenome assembly PPYE01 (sample SAMN08240022, study PRJNA423297) | Human gut metagenome, whole genome shotgun sequencing project.
ACCCCATTCTAAAGCTGTAATTGGACAAGGCCGCCGCGCCAGGGAAAGGCGCGGCGGCCGTTTGATTTACAGGGGAGCGGGAGGCGGCGCGGCGGGGTGAACCGCTCATACCCTGGAAAAATCCGGCATATAGTAGCACAGCAGACCCAAATCATGGGGGAGATGTTGCTGTGTGAAAGGAAACATGGAAGAGCGGGCCTGTCAGCTGGCCCTGTACATCATAGAGAACAAGGCCACGGTGCGCGCCGCGGCCCGGAAATTCAACATCAGCAAATCCACGGTGCACAAGGATCTGTCCGAGCGGCTCCCCGCCTTTAACCGCACCCTGTACCTCCAGGCCAAGCAGGTGCTGGAGGAGAACAAGGCCCAGCGGCACATCCGGGGCGGGATGGCCACCCGGCGAAAATACAAAGGAGTCTGACCGGCCGGGCGGCGGGAAACAATGGCCTTGTTCCCCGCCGCCGGTTCGTGTATAATAAGGTCTGCTGAACATACAGCGGACGCTACAGAAGATACCGCCGAAAGGAGAACTGCGCAATGAGTTACGCCGATCAGGTATTCATTCAGAACTGTAAAGATATTTTGTCCAAGGGCGTGTGGGACACCGACCGCCCGGTGCGCCCCAAGTGGGAGGACGGGACGCCCGCCCACACCATCAAGCTCTTTGGGGTGGTCAACCGCTATGACCTGAAAAAGGAGTTTCCCATCATCACTGTCCGCAGACAGTACCTCAAGTCGGCGGTGGACGAGCTCCTCTGGATCTGGCAGAAGAAGTCCAACAATATCCATGACCTGAACAGCCACGTGTGGGACGCCTGGGCGGATGAGAACGGCTCCATCGGCAAGGCCTACGGCTATCAGCTGGGGGTGAAGCACCACTACCCTCAGGGGGACATGGACCAGGTGGACAAGGTTCTGTGGGATTTGAAGCACGACCCGGGCTCCCGGCGCATCCTCACCAATCTCTATAACCACCACGATTTAAGCGAGATGGCCCTGTACCCCTGTGCCTACTCCATGACCTTCAACGTGAGCGGAAACACCCTCAACGGCATCCTGAACCAGCGCTCTCAGGACATGCTCACCGCCAACGGCTGGAACGTGATGCAGTACGCGGCGCTCCTGCACATGATGGCCCAGGTGTCCGGCCTGGAGGCGGGGGAGCTGGTCCATGTGATTGCAGATGCCCATATCTACGACCGGCACGTGCCGGTGGTGGAGGAGATCATCGCCCGAACCCCCTATGAGGCCCCCAAGTTTACCCTGGACCCGTCGGTCACCGACTTCTACGCCTTCACCCGGGACAGCGTGAAGCTGGAGGGGTACCAGGCCCATGAGCTGGAGGGAAAGATCCCGGTGGCGGTCTGATTGCTGTATTCAGACCCCGCCCCGCAGGGGCGGGGCAAATGAAACAATTCTTATGATATGAAGGGACAAAACTGATGAATGTAATCGTAGCAGTGGATCAAAACTGGGCTATTGGGAAAGACGGGGACCAGCTGGTCTACCTGTCGGAGGACCTGAAGCGCTTCAAGTCCCTGACCACCGGGCATCCGGTGATTTTAGGGCGTAAGACCCTGGCCACCTTTCCGGGCGGACGGCCCCTGAAGGGCCGCCGGAACCTCATCCTCTCCCGGAACACAGACTTTGCCCCGGAGGGGGCGGAGGTGTTTTCTGATGTGGAGACCCTGCGGGCGGCCGCCCCCGAGGATTCCTTCGTCATCGGCGGGGCCTCGGTGTACCGGCAGCTGCTGCCCTGGTGCGACACCGCCTATGTGACGAAAATAGACCGGGCGTTTCCGGCGGACTGCCATTTCCCGGACCTGGATCAGGACCTGGAGTGGGAGAAGGCCGAGGAGAGCGCCCCCCTGGAACAGGACGGGATCGTCTACCGCTATGTGACCTACCGCCGGAAGAAATAGCGGGGGCTTGTAAAAAAGGAAGAAAATTCTCAGCTGAGATAGGTTGATTTTAGCGAAAATTCCGGGTTGCATTTCAGAAACTTCAGGACTATATTGAATACATCCAAAGAAAAACCGGAATATCCGGTGGAAGGAGGGGACCGCAATGAACATCTGCCGTGTGGGTCAGAACGGGAATATGCTGGTCTCCTCTCGATTTTTCTTTAGCTGCATGGCGCGCTTTTTTGCGGGCCTGTTTTTTGACGTCTTTTTTGGCTTCTTCTTTATGCAGAGCAGACGTCTGGAACAATTGCAGCCAGCCTGATCGAGGCATTTGGGATATTCGCAGGATACCAAAACGGCTCCGTTGTTTCAGACAGCGGAGCCGTTTTTGTATATGCAGGTCCCGGTGCCTCCGACCGCTGTGGACCTGCCTTCCAGACCGCCTCCGGCGGAGCGGACCCGGTCTGGAACGGGGATCTCCCCGAAACTGGTTCACAAAGGAGAAATGAAACATGAAAAAGCTTCTTGCCGCGGGCCTGGTTTTGACCATGGGCCTGTCCCTCACCGCCTGTATGGGCGGCGCCTCCTCCTCTGGCTCTGCCGGTGCCTCCGGCTCCGGGAGCGGGGCAGATGCGTCCGCCTCTGCCGGAACCGACGGGGTTTACAATGTCGGCATCTGCCAGCAGATGCAGCATGTCTCTCTGGACGAGGCCACCCAGGGCTTTGAGGACGCCCTCACCGAACTGCTGGGGGAGGAAAATGTAAAGTTTGACTATCAGAATGCGGGAGGCGAGCAGGCCAACTGTACCTCCATCGTGTCCAAATTCGTTACGGATAATGTGGATCTGATTATGGCCAATGCCACCACCGCCGTTCAATGTGCCAAAGAGGCCACCACCGAGATCCCTGTGGTGGGCACCTCGGTCACCGACTATGTGTCCACCGGCATTGTGGACTCTGTGGAAAATCCCGGCAGCAACGTCACCGGGTATTCGGACCTGTCCGACGCCAACAACCATGTGGAACTGATCCAGCAGCTGCTGCCGGAAGCCCAGACTGTGGCTATTCTCTACTCCACCGGGGAGGAGAACTCCCGCATTCAGGCGGAGAGCGCCGTCGCCGCCTTTGAGGCCGCCGGGCTCACCGCCGAGTCCTATACCGCCAACGACTCCAACGACATCTCCTCGGTGGTCACCGAGGCCTGCACTCAGGCTGATGTGATCTATGTCCCCACCGATAACCTGATGGCTGCCAACATGGAGCTGGTGAAGAATGTGGCTCTGAATCAGAAGGTACCTGTGGTCTCTTGTTTCACCGCCGACGAGAACGACGGGGCCCTGCTCTCCATCTCCATCAGTTACTACACCATGGGCTATCTGGCCGGCGAGATGGCCTATGAGATCCTGGTCAACGGGGCCGACCCCGCCTCCATGCCCATCGGCATCATGTCTGTGGAGGATATGGACATTACCATCAACCAGAGCGTGGCCGACGAGCTGGGCATCACCATTCCGGAGTCCATGCAGCAGTACGTGAAATAAGCACGCGTTTTCAGATTTTGTAACAGGAGGAACCATCCATGAACTTTTTCACCGCGCTCCTGGCCCAGATGCCGGACGCAGCTGCAAAGGGCCTGATCTGGGGCCTGATGGCGCTGGGGGTGTACATCACCTATAAAATCCTGGACTTTCCGGACCTGACGGTAGACGGCTCCCTGTGCACCGGGGGCGCGGTGGCCGCGGTCATGATCGTCAGCGGCATCCCCGCCCCCATCGCCCTGGTGGGAGCCCTGATCGCCGGCGGCGTCACCGGAGCTGTCACCGGAATCCTGCATACGAAGATGGGCATTCCGGGTATTCTGGCCGGAATTTTGACCCAGCTGGCCCTCTACTCCATCAACCTGCGGATCATGGGCAACCGCTCCAACGTATCCGTCAGTGTGGACCAATTCCCTTTGATGGCCAGCATCCGCTACCCCGAGCAGACTTGCCTCATCGCCCTGCTGTTCTGTGTGGGCATTGTGGCGGTGTTGTGCTGGTTCTTCGGCACCGAGCTGGGCAGCGCCGTCCGGGCCACCGGCAGCAACCCCAACATGGCCCGGGCCCAGGGGATCAACACGAACGGAACCAAGATGGTGGCCCTGATCCTGTCCAACGCCCTGGTGGGACTGTCCGGCGGCCTCTTTGCCCAGTACCAGAGCGCCTCTGACGTGAACATGGGCCGGGGCGCCATTGTCATTGGCCTGGCCGCCGTCATCATCGGCCAGGTGCTGTTCTCCCGTGTCCGGTCCTTCGGCGGACAGCTCACCGGCGTGGTGGTGGGCGCCATCGTCTACTACATCGTCATCGCCCTGGTTATCCGCATGGGTCTGAACACCAACGACATGAAGCTGATCTCCGCCCTGGTGGTGGCCATCTTCCTGGCCATTCCCTACTGGAAGGCAAATTGGGCCGTGAAAAACCGCCGCCGGAGCGTATCCGCCGGCGTGCAGCCCAGAGATCCCGCTTGGAACAGGAGGAGCAACCATGCTTGAACTGCATCAGGTCTGTAAGACTTTCAATCCCGGCACCGTCAATGAGAAGGCCGCGTTGAATCACCTGTCTCTCACCCTGGAGGAGGGGGACTTCGTCACCGTCATCGGCGGAAACGGGGCGGGTAAGTCCACCATGCTCAACGCCATCTCCGGTGTGTGGCCGGTGGACGCAGGCACCGTCCGCATTGACGGCGTGGATGTCACCGAACTGTCTGAGCACCAGCGGGCTGTCTACTTGGGCCGGGTGTTCCAGGACCCCATGGTGGGTACGGCGGGCAACATGACCATCGAGGAGAACCTGGCTCTGGCCGCCCGTCGGGGGGAGAAACGCACCCTCCGCTGGGGCATCAAGAAAAGCGAGCGAGAGCAGTTCAAAGAGCTGCTCCGCCCCCTGGGACTGGGGCTGGAGGACCGGCTCACCGCCAAGGTGGGGTTGCTCTCCGGCGGACAGCGGCAGGCCCTGACCTTGCTGATGGCATCCCTGAAGAAGCCCAAGGTCCTCCTGCTGGACGAGCACACCGCCGCCCTGGACCCCAAGACGGCGGCCAAGGTGCTGGAGCTGTCCGACCAGATTGTGGAGGAGCACAAGCTCACCACCCTGATGGTCACCCACAATATGAAGGACGCCATCGTCCACGGCAACCGGCTCATCATGCTGGACGCCGGCCGGGTCATTCTGGACATCCGGGGCGAGGACAAAAAGAAGCTGACAGTGCCTGAACTGTTGGCCCGGTTTACCGCGGCCTCCGGCGAGGAAGTGGAGAGCGACCGGCTGCTCCTGGCCTGATTTTTTGAGGAAATGACAGCGCCGCCTGAAATGCTCAGGCGGCGCTGTTTTCTATCCAGTTTGAGATTACGATTGCGGGGCGGCATCTTCTGAGGCTTCGCTATCCGGAGCACGGCGGAAGTCGGGGCCGGGGATGGGCTGAAATTCCGGCTCGGTCTCCAGATGCTCTTTAGTGCCTACACAGCGGTTGATGGGAGTGCCCAGCTCATGGAACTTGGCCTCATAGTCGGTCATCACGCCCTGGATGCCGTGTTCGTGTAGGTTCCGGGTGACTTCGGAGAGGGTGTACCCCGCCTTGGGGAATTGGAACAGGGAGTACTCGAACAGATCGCGGTTGTCCGTTTTAAAATGGATCTGTCCCCCGTCTTTCAGGATCCCCCGGTAGAGCACCAGGCAATTCTGGTGGGTCAGACGCCGCCGGGCGTGGCGGTTGGAGGGCCAGGGGTCGCAGAAGTTGATGAACAGGCGGTCCACCTCGCCGGGGGCAAAGAACTCACGAAGCAGGGCGGCGTCTCCGTCCACAAAAAAGACGTTGCTCAATCCTTTGGCGGCGCACCGCTCCATAGCCACGATCATGGCGTCCGGGACCCGCTCCACCGCGATGTAGAGGACGTCCGGGTTCTGCTCCGCCGTCTCGGCGGTAAAGCGGCCCTTGCCGCAGCCCAGCTCCAGCCAGAGCTGCCCGGCCTCCAGCTTCAAACTGCGCCACTGTCCGCGCAGCTGCTTCGGGTCCTCAATTAAAAACTGGGCGCAGCGCTCCATCCGCGGTCCCAGATTCGGCTTCTTTCTCATGCGCATGCTGTGTCACCTCTCTGTTTTGTTGCGAAAATATCTTAACATATCCCACGGACCTCTTGCAATCTTTTTCAAAATATACTATACTATTTAGGCAAGTCTGCTTTGGACTTGTACGTCCACGTTGGTTGAAAAGTCTACGGACGGGTGCAGTTCTGTTGGAAACACACGTGATTTGGGAGGATAGATGACCTATCCATTCCCTTGAAAGCGAAATCCCGGAAGTCCTTGGGACAGTAGCTTGCGGCGGAAATTCCCCGGTTGAAAAACTCCCGCAAAATCGGGCTTGACCACAGCGCCGCCCACAGACACGAAAAACTTGCTTTTTCTTTCTCCGCATGGTATCATGCAGAAAAATGAAATATCCGGGTATAGCGCAGTTGATAGCGCGCCAGCTTTGGGAGCGTGAGGCCGGAGTTCGAGCCGCATTTCCCCCAAATCCCGGAAAGCTTTGGGACGCTAAGGCCGACGGAGTTTTGCCCCTCGCCGGGAACTGGTCAAAAACCGGCGCTGACCCCATATTTGACCACAGTTGGAAAATTCCATATCCGGGTGTAGCGCAGTTGGTAGCGCGCTTGCTTTGGGAGAATACGCCCAGGCCACCCCACAACTTCATATCCGGGTGTAGCGCAGTTGGTAGCGCGCCTGCTTTGGGAGCAGGATGCCGCAGGTTCGAATCCTGTCACTCGGACCACCTTTTTCAGAAAAACCGCATTTTTAGGCGGTTTTTCTGCATTTTTTGTTCTGTTTTTGTAGTTTGGACGATTGCGGTTCTGTGGTGGTTTCAGGGGCAGAAAAGCGGTGGGTACATGATTGAGGATTGCGGCTAAAACCGTCAAATCCCTAACCTATCCCTAATTGGCGCAACTGCCCTATTCTTCTTTTCGTATACGATGAATTCTTGAGTTTTCCAAACTTATCCTTTATAATAATTCTACGGTGAGCCTTTGCGCCACCAAGGTAGCCGTATGGGTATATTCCCATGCGGCTTTTTGACTTTAGCAACCAGATGGAGATGATGGTATGCCCGCCAATAGCCCAATTTATCTACCATATGATGATTATGCTCAGAGTGCCAATACGCTTTTTCATTTTATGAAAAAGCAAGAATACCTAAACTCCATTCTCCTCCGCAGGGCCATAATTCCACGGTATTGTATTGAAACCATAGACTACTTAAATATCCGAAATGGCACTCGCTTATTTAACGAAGTCGCCATTTTGCAAAAGTGTTTCTGTGATATTCCTTTTCACAAACTTGCAGATTCATTCGCTGTAAATGGTGTTGGTGATGTTTATGAATCCTTAAGCAAGGATGAACAGGCCGATCTCGAAAAGAACAACACACATTTTACTTATTATGGCGAATATGCAGTGGCTTTTTCGAAAAGTTGGGGTGAAAAAAAGCATCTTCAGCCGGTTCACTACCTTAACAAAGATTCTCAATATGCAAAAGATTTTTCTGCTCTATTTAGTCGAGTTTTTAAGGATGATGACATTCCAGAAGAATATTCTCAAGATGTAATCAATCGTTTAGCGTACATCAAACCATTGCGAGGGATTATGAAGAGAAAAATCGCTCGTCGCGATTCCAGTTCTGCTACAATTGAAATCTGCAAAAATTTTCATGATGAGCGTGAGTGGAGATATGTTCCGAGTGTTGAGGTGCTTACTGCTTTGAATACAGAAAGCATCATCGCTAATCCTTATATAATTTCTTTGGCCGACGAAATCAGCAAGGGGTTAGAACAGGATAGATACAAAAAACTTTGGCTTGACTTTTCGTATGATGATATACGGTATATCATCGTTCCGGATATCCGTGCCCGAATTGAAATTATTAAAACTATAACCGATTTACCTGGTAGTTGTTTCGAAAACCAGGACGATATTTTAATGCAGAAGAATGTTCTAATCAGTAAAATTCTGGTACTGGAAGAAATCAGAAGGGACTGGTAATATGGCAAATAAACTCAAAGAAATTTTTTCTGACGATATGTTTAATATAAGTGGCACCTTGCATTTTAGCGACGGAGAGGCGTATAAGAATTTCTTATCCGCTTTGGAAATTGTATACGCCGAAGGGCGTGTCGTTCCGGTCGAAGGTGTTACTTCAGTTTCTACAACAGTTGGACACCTGGGCACCAAATTCCCATTAGAAGAAAAAACCAACATAACCCAATTCTTAGTTGGCCCGGCGGTAGACCCTGTGCCTATTACACTTGATGTAGACGGGAAAGAAAAAACTATAACGCTGTTGCGTAGCCGAACTAAGGATAAAGTAATTTTGCGTTCCGAGCCTGATTCCATTGTTGCTTTTAATATTGCATTCCTGCTTGGCGAAAATAAACATACGCTCAATTTTAAGGTGCAATTTGAGAAGGCAAAAAGTATTAGAGAAGTTGCTGATAGTTTTAGTATTGCTGCAGCACTCTTGGCACATTTATATAATCGTGAAGATAACATCCTCTCTGAAGACGGAAATATTTCTCTATCGGATATAAAAGGATATTTTCGTCGTTACAAATCTTTCTTTAATCGTTTAAGTGCAATAGAGAGCAAACTTGCCATTTCAATTTCTCCAGGTTTGTTGAACGCATTATCTCTGGAAGAACAGCAAGATATTGATGAGCTTTATTTGCTCCTATGTGAGAAGAAAGTTGTTCGCTTGAGCGCCAAACTTACATCCACGAGTTCAACAGCTGTTACTATGAACAATGCGGAAGCATCCCTCGGTATTGGCGACAAGATTGCATTAACTTTCATAGGTAGCATTGAGTTTAGTTTCTTAAAGCAGTCCGTTACCCTTCACACTGCTAATCTGTTAATAAATGCGCTGGTGAAAGATATTCAAAAGTGTGATGACGGCACAGTAAGGGTTTTGTATGGTGATACTGATAGCAAACCCATGTATATTTCTTTTTCGGCATTTCAAACCAGCGAAGAAGCAAAGCAAGAATCAGAGACCATAATGCAACACGAAAGCATCTATGTCAATGCCCTAACAAGCAATGCATATATTACTCAGTACTATGAAAAACAGTAGGACAACTTTATAATCTCTACGCATTAACAAAGGCAGAAGCCCAAGGGACGATTATCTTGTCCCTTGGGCTTCTTTTCTATTACCCCACCCTCTCGAACGGTATCACCTTGCACCGGCTCTCCTCCGGAGGTTCGGGAGGCTCCGGTTCCGGCTTGGCCGTGGCCGTTTCCATGAAGCCGCCGATTTTCTCCGCTGCACCTCTTTGCATATCATTGGTGATATGCGTATAGGTATCCAGGGTGAACCCGGCGCTGTAGTGGCCCAGCATGCTGGACAGGGTCTTCACATCCACGCCGCTGGAGAGAGCCATCGTGGCGAAAGTATGGCGCAGATCATGAAAGCGAACATGCTCCTCGATGCCCGCCTTCGCCAGCAGCTTCCGGTTAATCCTGGACACCGCATCTGGACTCCAATAGCCGCCGGTACGGGGCGACGGGAACAGGATGGGGTTATCGGGGTGCTGTTCATGCTCCCGCACCAGAATGTCCACCGCCTGCTGGGACAGTGCCACCTTACGGACAGAGTTCTTCGTTTTCGGCTCCGTTATCACCAACTCCCCGTCGATCCGAGTGACCTGCTTGCTCACCGATAAAATCCGATCTTTTACATTCAGGTCATCCCACTGGAGTGCCAGTAGTTCCCCGCGCCGCAGACCGCTGGATAACTCCAGAAAGAACATGGGAAGAACGCCGTACTTCTCGGCTTCGCTGAGATATACCCCCAGCTTCTCCGGCGGGATGATGGTCATCTCCTTTTTCTCCTTGGGCGGGATGCGGCAGTTGTCGCAGGGATTGTAGGGAATGATTCGCTCCTTGACAGCCTGCTTGAGCGCCGAGGAGAGCACCATGTGAATGCGCCGCACTGTGCTTCCAGACAGGGCCGTGTCGGTCTTTTTCTCGAACCGCTGCACCCGCCCTTTGGTCTTGGAATCGTTGTACATCTTCTGAATCTGGATGGCGGTGAGCCGTTTGAGTTTTACTCCTCCGATGGCCGGTACGATGTGGTTTTCGATCATGTTCTCATAGGTCTTTGCGGTGTTGGGGCGGATCACAGGTTTGCTGTAGGTTTCAAACCACAGCCTGCACCACTCCGCTACCGTGTAGTCCTCGTTGTGGTTCACCGGGATGCCCCGGTTGTCCCGGATGGCTTTCGCCAGCTTTTCCTTGCACTCGGCCTGCGTCCGGGCGGACACACTTTTCTGAATGGCGCGGCCGGTGCTGGGGTCGATGCCCTGGGTGTATCGGCCCTCCCAGCGGCCGTTGGGCTTTCTGCGGATGCTGCCCTCGCCGTTTGCTCGTTTCTTTGCCATTGTTCATCCCTCCTTTGGCAACACAAACAAATACCACAGAATCTTTGAAATAGCCACTAAAATATTTCCGTTTTTTTGGCCGACTGCTCATCGATCCACGCCATGAACTTATCACGGGGAACAATGATCCGGCTGCCCAGGGTGATAGTGGGGAAATCCTGCCGGTGGGCTACCTCGTAGGCGTGGGCCAGCCCGATGCCCAACACATCGGCCACATCCTGCACGGTCAGCATTAGAGGAAGTTCATTGAAAGAGTTGTACTTGGATCGTTTCATTAGATTCCTTTCTACCCTTCTCGCGGAAGGGATTTTATTCTTTGTTTTGCGGCTCATTTTTTGCGCCGCTTACATGGTCATCTCAGGCCACTGTTCCTCATGGTCATCCGGTTTGTGGCCCATAGCAATGCGCTTCTCCATAAGCTTCTGCCGGCTCTTCCGGTCGATGTGCAGTCCAGTCCCAGACTGGGGCAGAGCATGATCTTCAAAGATTCGGCTCATGTGATAGAGCAGCCGGGTGACCGCCAGCATCACAGAGGGCGGGCGGAGATTGTTTTGCTGCTCCACAAAGAACTGGGCATACTGATTCCCTTGGGCGGCGGAACGGCCGAACCACGCCATCGCCTGGGCCTGATCCCGTGGTAGGCCCTGTCCCGTCAGGCACAGTTTCCCTATCATGTACTGGGCGTACTGGTTTCCCGCCTCCGCCGATTTGGTGAACCAATCCGCCGCTCTTGTGGTGTCCTTGTTGACAGTGTTTCCCTCCAGATACTCTTTGCCCAGACGGTAGGCTGCAAAGTGGCTTCCGTTTTCCGCTGCCTGTTTCAGCCAGCGGATGCCCTCGTCCGGGTCCCGCACTTCCCAATCGTCAGAGAGGAACAGTTTGCCAAGGGCATACTGTGCTTCAGGCAGGCCCTGTTTCGCTGCCTGAGTGAGCCAGTGTTTGGCCTTGCGGTTGTCAGGGATCAGCAAAGGGCCGTCCCGGTAGAGTTGTCCCATTCGGTATTGCGCATAGGCGTCGCCTCGCTCCGCCACCTGCTCCAGCTTCTCCACTGCCCGGTCACGGTAGTCCAGAGAAATGTCCTCGTTCCGAATGATTCGCCACAGTTCCCGGCAGGCATTGGACTCACGACGCGCCGGTTCCGGCTCGCCGTGCTCAGCCAAGTCATCATCCTCGAAGGAGATCTCACCCAGACGGATGTGCTCTGCCTCCTGGATGACAGCGTTTTTGATCTGCCGGAACTCTTTCTCCTGGGACAGCTTTTTTCGTTCTCTGGGTTTGTCGTGGTAGTAACGCACCATCTCCTGGGTGAGCTGCCGGATTACACGGCGGGCCTTCCGCACCAGCTCATCCCTCGACTGTGACTTCTGTTCGTAGGTGTGGAGCATCTCCTGTTTGAAGATCTGATTGGTGAGCGCAGATTTGATGTTGCGGATACCATCCCGCGTAAGATATGCCTCACCTGGTACGGTCGACCACGCCATCATGTGAACATGGGGATGCTTCCCCTCGTCGTGGAAGGCGGCGTACCAGCGGAAGTGGTTCGGTTGAATATTCATAGCGGCAGCGACTTCATTGCGATTTGCTCGGAGCAGGTTTCGCCATGCTTTGGCATTGTCATATCCAAGACGCACAGCGTCCTCACGCTTCAGTGAGAGGATATGCGTCCACACATTGCCGTTGTACTGATCCAGTTCCTGCATGGCCTGCTCCAAGTCCACAGCATCTTCATCACCAAATAGCCCGTGGTCACCAAGCCGTTCCGCACGAGGCCGAGTAGCGACGTACTTCATGTAGCCGTCTGACTGCTGCACTTGAAACCAGTTCTCCTCCAGTGCTCGGGTAATAAAGACAGAGGCATTGGCCTTGGTGGGCTTGTCTTTGTAATCGGAATATTCACCCAGCTCCTTGGCCTCCGGGAAATCCTTTGTCAGTTTGGTGATGAGCTGATCCTGCTTTCGAGTGGGCGGACGGTCATCCGGGAGGATCTCTACCCGTTCCCGCGTGCCGATGTACCGCAGATAGCCGCTGACCGAACTACCGTCTCCGCACTTGAGATAAGGGCTTTTCACGATCAATCCTGCCACTCATCGTCCTCCTCCCAAGCATCACGCACCCGTTGCTCCAGCGAGATGCGGCCATTGGTTTTCCGCACATTTTGAACGCTCTCCGCCCGCCGTCGGCGTAGATCCTCGCCGCTGAACTGATACGCGTCGGCGAGGATACCGGCCACCATGTCTTGTTCTACCGCCTGCCGGAAGGCGATGGAGGACAGCCGCTCCTCCAGCTGTCCCATCCTTCCGTCCAGGTAGGACTTGATGGAGGTGGGTAGAAACAGTCCGGCGTTGTTGGCGCTGAGGTAGTCCAGATAAAAATCCACCGCCCGCTCAATGAAGGCGGTGATGCTCCGGCTCCCGTCCTCCTGATACCGACGCTCCAGGATGGCCTTTTTCTCCGGCGACAGGTAGAGGGGAAATTTCTCTTTTTTGCTCATAATGTTCTCCTTTCCGGGGGTTGACCCCTGTTTTTTCCTTGTGGCAGTAGGCTTTCGGGGATAGTGACCGCAGAGATGATATCACTGCCCGGATTTTGACCCCATTTCCAATCCCCGCAAAAGCCCCCGCAACTGCCCGCACTGCGGGCAGAGGTGCTTCTGACGGGGGCGCTTGCGACCCCGTCGTTTATCCTGCTTTTTCTTTCGTCCCCGAGAGTTCCTCCGAAAGCGGGCCAAATTGGGCCTCCAACCCTGGGTCGGCACTGGGACTCGCTTCCGCTCTGAAAGGCGCACACAGGGCGTTCTGGGGGCTTTCACGGGCCGATTCTGCGAGGCGTTCCGCCGCCCTCTGGCGGGCGGCATCCTCCTCCAGTTGCTGGAACTGCCGCTCGTAGAACAATTCGATTGCCGCCTGAATCGGACGGATAGTGTAGAGCAGATTCCCGTTGAGGGGCCTGCCGTCTTTGCTCCGCACCATCGTCGGCTCGGTACGGATGAAACCTTTCTCCTCCAGGCTGCGCACATACTTGCTCACGGTGTTCTCACTCATACCCAGCGCCTTGCCGATGGTCTTGTAGC
>PPYE01644179.1_pt1 | contig 13442 bp, 5 predicted proteins | sample 1559881 | NCBI WGS metagenome assembly PPYE01 (sample SAMN08240022, study PRJNA423297) | Human gut metagenome, whole genome shotgun sequencing project.
GCGCCTCCAGCATATCCAGCACCTGATCCCACTGGGTAATTTCCACCGGGCGCTGCACCGGACGCGTCATCGGCGGTACTGGCGGCTGGGCTTTACGTTGTGCGACAAAATAACCCGAACGCGGCTGCGGAGTGATGAGCTTCATCGTCTCCAGCGTCTGATACGCCTGCTGCACGGTGCTGATACTGACGCCGTGCTCCTGACTTAAGCTGCGCACCGACGGCAATTTCTCCCCGTGACGATACAGCCCTTGCTCAATCCGTTCGGCAAGCAGAGTCGCCAGATGTTGATAACGCGTCATGCTGTATTCCTTATGTGGACCATACAGAGAGAAAAACCGGTACAGATGAGGCTAAAAAACCGGATGCAGATGCTGTTTTAACCTGTCTGTATGTTAAATAAAAGTAATATTTGAATCTGTATTGTGAACTGCCAGAAGGTGGATGATGAAGCCTCTGAAAGATGAGGAGGTAGCAGATGGAATTTCACGAAAACAGAGCTAAAGCGCCGTTTATCGGCTTGGTGCAACTCTGGCAGGCGGTGAGGCGTTGGCGGCGGCAAATGCAGACCCGACGCGTGTTACAGCAGATGAGTGATGAGCGGTTGAAGGATATCGGGTTACGCAGGGAGGATGTGGAGTGAGGGGGGATATAGATTTATATATAATAAAACGTTTTTATGTTTTTAAATTAAGTTATAAAAATTTTCCCGAGACAATTCATCAATAGGTATGGAGTGTACAGGAATATCTTCTTCACTAACCTCTTTAAACTCATGTCGATAACGGTCAAAAAACGCACAGTGATTACTTGTGTTTTTTGACTGACTTTACAACTCTCATTATTCGCTATTGTGCAGTTTCTCTAATTGTTTTATACCCTGGAAAGTTAAATGTCAGCTACTGAATACTTTTTGATTGTTTGAGATTTATTTTCATTTGAAATTATAAAATCAGGTGATAAATGAGTTGTGATTAATAGATGGTTGATATCATTTTTATCTAAAATTGATTTATAGTATCGACCTGAAAAAATAGTTGTTGCCGCCTGAGTAACTATACAATATTCTGAAAGGTTTTCTTTCAAATTAGAAATGTTGTGGGGTTTTGTTTTTGTATCTTTTATCTCTAAGGAGCTTGCTTTGGGTCAATCAGAATACATTTCATGGGTAAAATGTACTTCCTGGCTAAGTAACTTTGTGAATCTTAGAGGGTTGAGACAACCGGATGGCCGTCCTCTTTATGAATATCATGCAACCAATGATGAATATACCCAATTAACGCAGCTACTCCGTGCAGTCGGTCAATCACAATCTAATATATGTAATAGGGACTTTGCTGCCTGTTTTGTTCTTTTTTGCTCTGAGTGGTACCGCAGGGATTATGAACGGCAATGCGGATGGACGTGGGACCCTATATATAAAAAAATAGGGATTTCATTCACCGCCACAGAGCTTGGTACTATCGTACCGAAAGGGATGGAAGATTACTGGCTGCGCCCAATTCGATTTTATGAATCTGAACGACGCAATTTTCTCGGAACATTATTCAGTGAAGGTGGTTTACCTTTCCGGCTACTCAAAGAATCAGACAGTCGCTTTCTGGCTGTTTTCTCCAGGATCCTTGGACAATATGAGCAAGCAAAGCAGTCAGGTTTTTCTGCCCTTTCGCTGGCAAGAGCTGTCATAGAAAAATCAGCGCTGCCAACTGTTTTTAGCGAAGATACCTCTGTAGAACTTATCAGTCATATGGCTGATAACCTCAATTCCTTAGTACTTACTCACAACCTAATAAATCACAAAGAACCAGTACAACAGCTTGAGAAGGTTCACCCTACCTGGCGAAGCGAGTTTCCAATACCGTTAGATGATGAAACAGGAACGCATTTTTTGAATGGACTGCTATGCGCAGCCTCTGTAGAGGCTAAGCCTCGACTACAAAAAAATAAGAGTACGCGTTGCCAATTCTATTGGTCAGAAAAGCATCCAGATGAGCTTAGGGTGATAGTATCTCTTCCGGACGAAGTTTCCTTTCCTGTAACAAGCGAGCCGTCAACTACGCGCTTTGAACTTGCCATTTGTGAAGATGGTGAGGAAGTCTCTGGCCTTGGGCCAGCCTATGCTTCTCTGGAAAACAGACAGGCAACAGTTCGATTACGTAAAAGCGAAGTGAGATTTGGCAGGCAAAATCCATCGCTACCTGTGAAGGGATGTCAGGACGTTACAGTTACAGCAAATGAAACTTATCGGATTCGCACCGGAAGAGAACAAATCAGCATCGGAAGGTTTGCTCTAAATGGAAAGCGTGCAAGCTGGGTTTGTCATCCAGATGAAACATTTATTGGTGTACCAAAAGTCATTTCTACACTACCGGATATTCAAAGCATTGATGTAACGCGTTACCTGAGCGGAATTTCAATTGAGCAATGTCATATACAAGAGATGCTGGGGGCTCAATATCTTTCTATCCGTAATAGTAAGAATGAAACGCTCTTGCGTCGCAAAATCGGTATTTTGCCTGCTGATTTCAGTATTGAGATAAAAGGTGGAATACACGCAAATGAAGGCACTATCGTAATCACCACACAGCATCCTTGTGTAGCAAAACTTAAAGATAAAACATTGGAGGCTACACGTAAGCGTACTGAGGGGCGAACAGAGATACAACTCAAAGCGGAAGGGGTACCTCCGGCATTTATTACATTACAAGTTCTGCCTAATTTGGCGGCTGACCCCATCGATATTGAGTTACCTTTTCCCGCTAAAGGCTGTCTCGCTCTTGATGTAAACGGACGTCCTCTGGATAAAAACATTACGCTGCATGATCTGCTGGGTTCCAGAGCGTTTCTGTTCTCCAGAAATGGCGAGCCGACAAGATATACATTGCAGTTGCATTTGCGCTCCGTTAGTGGATTACAGGCATGGCACGAATGGTGTTATACGGCGTTGAGCGATCGTCCTGTTGAATTGAATCTCTATAGTCTGCGCGAACATATTGAGAACCTGATTTCACTTGAGGCAGGTATTGACCAGGTTGTTGAGATGCGTATTACGGGGGCGGGTGTGGTCATGGCCTGGCAAATTCGTCGCTATAAATACAGTCTGCGCTATGATTATGAAAAAGAACTATTACTCAGCCAGTCAGTGAACCATCGTGCTGGACAGATTCCTTCCCCCGTTATCATGCTGTTAAGTGAACCCGAGAGGAAATCCATCCCCTTAGCATCAAGAATGAGCGAGGGAGTGCCTGTCGGTGAATATGAGTTGAGCTCAATCGTTAACAAAAATGGACCGTGGTTGGTTGTCCCTAAACCGGGTGAAGAGATGGCTTTTCGTCCCTGCTTCATTCGTGGCGAATCTTCGTTACCGGTAGAAGAAAGCAACATCCGCTCATTGCAGAAAGCGACCCAGCTTTTTAATCCACAGGCAGAAGTTAATACCATCACACTGGTTCTCGGACAGATGGCTAACGATCCTGCCCATTCCGGCTGGCAATTTATGCGTAGCCTGTACGATCAATTTGGTTATTTACCACTGGCAACCTTTGAAGTATGGCGTGCACTGGTGCAGCATCCGCAGGCATTGGCAATGTCGCTCTTCAAATTTGAAATGTCAGCAGAGTACCTGAGTCGTATTGAGAATGAGTTCCCTATTCTATGGGAGTTTTTCCCCATCTTTGAGATCAAAGCGGCATCTGAGCGTTTCAAATTGTTCCTGAGCCAAAAAGGTGCACCGGAGGAAACCCAGAAATTACTGGTTACTAATATGTTTCAACGGCTGGGGCTCGTGTTCCCGACATATGCCGATGAAATTGAGAAATGGTTAAGTAACGGACATCTCCCCCCGTCTATTCCTGAGTCTTTTGTCCACGTGTGGTATCAGGAGCTTTTACGTGAGCATAGTGAAGCTCAATGGCCAGAGTACGGCAGCAAGCGGCTGCATAGCTGGATGGCATCACAAAAAAATCCAGTGATTGGTATTAATCCTGACGCAAATCACCGCTATTCCGTGGCCTTGTTACCCGTCTTCGCTGCAGCTGTGGCAAGCGGAAATGCTTCTTTTGAATCTGTATTTGACCGTAAACCCGGTGCCGTATTTTTCCTGAGGCAAGTCAGGGATTTCGATTCCCGCTGGTTTAAGGCCATCTTCCAGTGCAGCCTGTTGCGTTATGTTGCTAAAAAATAAAAAGGAATAAGGATGACTACACGCTATTTTTCGTCACTTATTGAACAATCGTTGTCTCGTTCAACTGAAGCAACGCTCAGTATCATGGGCGTTACCAACCCGCAGCTGCGTGAACATCTCGCGCAACAAATGGGGGCTGATTGTGGGAAACCGGGCTCATTCCTTGCTTCTCCGGTATTCCAGCAAATGTTTGGCTGGAAGGAGTCAAACCACACGATGCGCAGCCTGACGGAAGGCAACGCATTGTTGAGCAAAGCAGTGGTTGATTCACTGGATGATCAGAATAATGGCCGGTACCGGTTTGGTGCTGACTGGAGGCCTTTTACGCACCAGTTAGCCAGTTGGAAAGCTTTGCTGGAAAAGAAACATTCAGTGGTGGTAACCAGTGGTACGGGTTCAGGTAAAACGGAATGTTTTATGGTACCGGTGCTGGAAGATCTTTACCGGGAACTGCATGAAAATGGCAACAATCCGTTGGTCGGTGTCCGAGCCCTTTTTCTCTATCCATTGAACGCCCTGATTAATTCACAGCGCGAGCGTCTGGATGCCTGGACGCGTGGTTTTGGTACAGGGATCCGCTACTGCCTTTACAACGGCAACACCGAAAACCTACACGCTTCGGTAAAAAGCGAACAGGCAAAAAGGCCGAATGAGGTGCTCTCGCGCGAAAAAATGCGTGAAGAACCTGCGCCGATTCTGGTGACCAACGGCACGATGCTGGAATATATGATGGTTCGCCAGGTCGACGCCCCGATTATCCAGCAATCTAAAGCACAAAAATCACTACGCTGGATTGTACTGGATGAAGCGCATACCTATGTAGGGTCGCAGGCCGCTGAACTGGCGCTCCAGCTGCGTCGTGTGATGACCGCGTTTGGCGTGACACCAGATGACGTGCGCTTTGTCGCGACCTCTGCGACCATTGCCGGCAGCGACGCTGAAAAGCAGCTGAAAAAATTTCTCTCTGAATTATCCGGTATCCCGCAGGAGCGCATCGATGTTCTGGACGGAAGTCGGGTGATTCCTGAACTGGAACCATCCAAAAACGTTTCTGTTCCGTTAGACGAGATAGAGCAAATACCTGATCTGGATCTAAGAGATAAAAATGATAATAAAATTAAAGGGATAAGTCCTGAGCGCTTTTATGCGCTTACGCATTCCCCCGAAGCGCGTTACATACGTGAGATGTTGGTCAAACAGCCCAATCCGATGAAGCTGGATGAGATAACAGAGCGGTTACACGTGCTGACAAAACAGCATTACAGCCAGCAGGAAGTACTGCGTTGGATCGATGTCTGTTCAGGGACTCAACCTAATGCAAAGGATCCCGCATTTCTTAAAGTCAGGGCGCATATCTTCCAGCGTAATACCCAGGGAATATGGGCTTGTGTTGATAAAGATTGCAGATTAAAGCACGGTACACCGCTCGACAAAGGCTGGCCCTTTGGCTATGTGTATGTGAACCAGCGACAAAATTGTGACTGTGGAAGCCCTGTATACGAAGTTGCATTCTGTAATGATTGTAATGAGCCTCATCTTCTGGCACGGGACAAAAAGGGCAAACTAGTCCAGTGGGAAAATAAAGGTGGCGATGAATTCTCTTTGCAGGATGAAGTACCTGTTGAACATGACGCTACAGAAGAAAAAGTCGAAAAAGAGAACAGTTTTCAGCCTCCGTTGATTATTGCCGCAGGAGAGACCAGCGAGGCAGGTTATACCCTACAACGCCTCGACCGTCAGACGCGCCGTATTGGCGTTATTAACAATGACAGCATTCCGCTGATTATTAATGATATTGAACAGGTTTGTAGTGCCAGTGGCTGTGGCTACAGAGGCATGAGTGGGAAACAGCCCTTCCGGCGTGCACTATTAGGTGGGCCATTTTACGTTACTAATATCGTGCCCACCGTTCTAGAGTATTGTCAGGACTTTACCAGTGATGAAGGCAAAGAGGGCGTCGGACCAGATTCGTTGCCAGGACGAGGTCGTCGACTCATCACCTTTACAGACAGTCGACAAGGGACAGCCCGAATGGCGGTGCGTATGCAGCAAGAAGCAGAACGCAGTCGCTTACGCGGAAGCGTAGTCGAAATTCTCAGCTGGCATCAAAGGACGCAAACGTCTACAGCGCCGAATGCCAATGCCGATCTGGAAAAATTAGCGGCCAGGGCGAAGCAAGCCCGTGAGCAGGCAGAAGAATATCGAAGCTGGGGAATGCCAGACCAGGCGAAATTGTCACAAGCACAGGCTGAACAGCTTGAACAGGCTTATCAGGCTGCAACCGGTGGGAAAGCTGCGACTATCCTGGTATCCCGAACCTGGACGGAGATGGTTAACGAGCTTAAAGAGAGAGCCGATATCCGCGGGCCGGTTCTGCAATATAACCATTATCTTAAGCCTGAAGTGTTTAATGAAAACGGCGGCCCCCTTAAGCTTTCTGAAATGTTGTTGTTCCGGGAATTCATGCGTCGCCCTAAACGGACTAACAGCCTGGAAACACAGGGGCTGGTTCAGGTTGGTTACCAGGGGCTGGAGAAAATACATAAGAGCCCCTTGCACTGGCAGGAAAAAGGATTAACGCTGGATGACTGGCGCGATTTTCTCAAGGTTACGTTGGATCATTACGTTCGCGAGAGCAACTTCACACAGCTGGATGATGAGCTGAAAAACTGGATTGGTAGCCGTTTTTCATCAAAATTCGTCCGTAACCCGGAATCAAAAGATCCTGAAGATAATCAGAACAGACGCTGGCCTCAAATTCGTAATGGCAACGTATCCCATCGTTTAGCGAAGTTGCTGATGCTGGGGGCTGGATTCAAAACCGTCAATGCGGCAACTATTGATATTATCAATACATGGCTGAAAGAAGCATGGGCCCAACTTACCGGACCGCTTGCAGTACTGAAACCCGATGGCAACCGTTTTTATTTACCGAAAGAGCATATGACTTTTTCTTTAATCACGGATGCCTGGATTTGCCCGGTAACCAATAAAATCCTGGATACGGCTTTTAAAGGCTTAACCCCTTATCTGCCTACCCATATTTCGTTCGAGCATCTTACCCTGGCGCAATATGACACTTTTGTCGCGCAGAAAGTCACAATGCCGGAAATCTGGAAGCTGGATCGTTCACAGGAAGACTACGCAGAGGGTCTGGCAAAAGCACGCGACTGGGTCAGCCATGATCCGCTGATCGCACAATTGCGGTCGGAAAACGTCTGGACAGACATTAACGATCGTGTCGTGGAAGGCGGCTTCTACTATCGTACTGCCGAGCACTCTGCCCAGCAGTCGTCAGAACGTCTGCAAAGCTATGAAAAGATGTTCAAGAATGGGCAACTAAATGTTCTCAACTGTTCCACCACCATGGAAATGGGGGTTGATATCGGGGGTATTACTGCGGTGGTAATGAACAACGTACCGCCACATCCGGCCAACTATTTACAGCGCGCCGGGCGAGCCGGGCGTAGTAAAGAATCACGCGCGATCTCTTACACCCTATGTAAAGGTAACCCACACGACCAGCAGGTTTTTGCCAACCCGCTCTGGCCATTTGAAACCATGATCCCGGCACCCATGGTCGCGATGAACTCCGCCCGACTGGTGCAACGTCACGTCAATGCATTATTACTGTCCGACTTTTTATGTAACGTTATTGGCGAAACCGATAAAGAAAAAACCAGCCTCGATAGCCTCTGGTTTTTCGGTGAAGATGACGGGCAGTCAAAATGCGAACGCTTTAAAATCTGGCTGGAACGTCCGGTTCTTGATATCGACACGGCGCTGGAACGGCTGGTGAAAGGTACGGCGTTGCATGGTGCAAGAGCCGAATATCTGCGGGATAAAACAATCAACGCGATCACCTTCCTGCAACAGCGGTGGCTCTCCGTTTATCGCGATCTCGTGACACAGGAGCGTGAGTCGCAGCCGCAAACGCCTTATCGTAAGCGCATAGAGCTGGAGAAGAAACGGCACTGTGGCGAGTATCTGCTGCGCGATCTGGCTGCCAGAACCTTCCTGCCGGGATACGGTTTCCCGACAGATGTAGTGACGTTTGATAACTTCACGATGGAAGATTATATCCGCGAAAAATCGCAGAAAAGTCGTGATAAAAAGGACCGTGAAGATAACGTTTCCCGTTATAAAGGATTACCTTCCCGTAACCTCGGTGTTGCCATTCGTGAATATGCACCGGGAGCAGAGATCATCCTTGATGGCCGTGTCTTCCGCTCTGCCGGTGTCTCACTGCACTGGCACAACATTAATGCTGATACCAATGAAGCCCAGCGTCTGGATTGCGCCTGGCGCTGTCACAAATGCGGGACCATTGGCTATGAAGAGGGGATGAGCAGTTCCGGGATGCTCTTTTGCTCCAATAGCGCCTGCGGCGAAAAAATAATCATGGATAATCGCCGTCAGGTGCTGCAGCCTGCCGGGTTTGTCACCGATGCACACGCTCCGGTAACGAACAATATTGAAACCATGAAATTCGTCCCGGTTGTCCCCGCGTGGGTCTTTGTTAAAGCAGAGCCCGTACCGTTGCCTAACCCGCTAATGGGTTATATGGCTTCTGGGGCTGATGGGCATGTTTTCCAGCAAAGTTTGGGGGAAGGTGGACACGGTTATGCATTGTGTCTGAGCTGTGGCCGTGCTGAGTCGATGCTGAATGAAAATGATGCGCCGAAAAGTATGGAAGCTCACTATCCACCGCGTCCGGGTAAAGCGGATCGCGACAGCCAGAATCATCGTCTGATTTGCCCCGGTTCGACGGCACTCATGAAGAATGTCACCCTGGGCGCACTGGCGCGTACCGATGTCTTTGAAATGGTTCTGCGCAAACCGCAAAACGGCGAGTATCTGCCAGATAACACAGAGGAGGGGCGGATTGTTGCCATGACTCTGGCGGTTGCTCTGCGTCAGGCGCTGGCGGGCGTTCTGGGTATCTCCGCCGCAGAACTCGGCTATTCTGTACGTCCGGTCAGACTGGAGGATGGGCAATCGGTATTAGCCGTACAGCTTTATGATGTGATCAGCGGTGGTGCAGGTTTTGCCTCCAGCGCACCGGTACACATTGAAGCTATATTGCAGGGAATGGTGAAACAGTTAGGCTGCCGCCATTGTGAGACTGCATGTAGTGAATGCCTGCTTGATTCCCAGACTCGCCACGATCACGATTTGCTGGATCGCAAAGCGGCGCTGGCCTGGCTTGGCGATGACTTCACGTATTACATCGGTTTACCGGATGAAGAGACATTCTCGCTGCCGGATGCCCGCTACTGCCCTGGCGCCATTGGCGATACGATTCGCCGGGCGATTAACGAAGGCGCTGAAAAGCTCACCCTGTGGATGACCGGCGCGCCCAATGAGTGGGATTTATACGCACGTCAGTTCCGCGCGGCGGTTCAGAACTATCGGCTAAAAGACAACGTCGAGGTCGATCTTGTTATTCCTACGGGAGTGGATGACCCGGACCTGTTGCATGAACTATCGCAATTTACTGCGCTGGGTGTGCGGCTGTGCCATGTTGAACAGGATCTGCAATTACCGATCGTTGCCCAGGTCACCTTTACCGATCGCGTGATGACGCTGGCCTCTCGCAGCCAGCAGGCAACGATTCCGGGGCCGGAGTGGCACCTGAATGACGAACTGGTGGTGCGTAGTCTCGGTTATAAAACGGTAGAACTGAACGAGTTTATTCTGCCGGCTAAAGCCACCAACGCTGTCGAGCGGGTCAAAGACATTCAGATCCACAAACAGTTGAATGGACCACTGTCGCAGTTTGGGCAACGCTTCTGGGACGTGCTGTTTAACGACCATGAAGAAGCGCAGTCACTGATGAATAACACGCGAATTACCGGCGTTCACTATACCGATCGCTATCTGCAAAACCCGGTTGCGCTGGCGTTGTTGGGATCAATTCTGAGACCGCTAAAAACAAAGCTGACCGATGGCGCTGAAGTGACGCTGGATACGCTATTTAAAGATAAAGATCGCCCCGGTAACCGGCCTTTCCATGACTGGATGAGCATAGCGGATTTTCAGGATTTCGCTGATCAGTGGTTTGCTGCTGCGCTGGGCAGGCCGGTAGAACTGACGGTGTTCGACTCGCCGCGCGATATCCCTCACCATCGTAAACTGACGGTGACTTTTGAGGATGGTCAGGTATTGAAGATCCGCTTCGATCAGGGGATGGGCTACTGGCGCATCAACTTTTCATCGCAATGGCATTACTTTGATTTCCGCGATGACGTTTCTTTCCAGTTAGTCAAAATGGCTCAGGCCTGCAAGGAAGGGAATGTCGCCAACAGCGAAGAGAGTTGGGCAACGGATGTGCTGGTGGAGGTGATCGCCTCCTGATGATGAGCCGCTCCCGATGTGGTGTCGGGAGCGGTATTTTCTATAAAACTTACCGCTTATTTGAGATATTCATCGAAAATGTCGAGTAATTCTTGATGTATACACGGCCATTCCTGACCTAAATTGACGGTACACAAGCCAATATCGAAGCCATTAATTTTATAACGATGTTTCACTGCGGTATCTACGTGGGGATATATTAATAATCCCCCTATGTTTTCGCCATTTTCAGGCTTTAACGACCATAAGTAATTCATCAGTTGATAAAGATTTTGCGAATGAAATTTTTCTGTTCCCATTCGTCGTGAAAAAATGCTCTTATAGTATTTGGCGTCAACGATAAGTATTTTTTCTGATGAGCGAATGGTGATGTCAGTTTCCATTCGAGGTAACAAATTAAGTGACTGATCCGATATACTCGATGCATCCCATTTTAAATAAGAGCGGGTTGTGTTTGCAGACGTTAATTCACGACGGCAAAATTCATAAAGAAACTTTTGATAAAGTAATGACATCTCTTTTTCGTTTCTTTCAAAATCATAGAAACGGTAGTGTCCTTTGTTTTGACCTGGAATAGAATTATTGACGATGAATTTGCAGACACTGATAACGAATTTATAATAACGCGTATTTTTTCCGCCATTCAGATAGCTGAAATGCTGCGGAGTTAAATGAAGAGTGCTAATGCCCGGTAATTTTCTATAAAGTGAACGAGCTTCATCTCTGATAGTTGAATTTAACTTTTCATGCTTAATTAATATGGCTAATGTGCTTTTTATAATTCGGTTAGCCAGCGTGTCTTCATTAAGCATATCAAAAGTACTGACGGTTTTCCCATGATTAAGATGGAAGCCGCGTATTGTTTTAGCAAACTCTATTCGCCCTTTGATGCCAGGAATGATCTCGGTATTAGGATTGTAATCAAGCTCAAGCCCTCGGCGTGAAAGCTGTAAAACCCCTTTATTTAATACATACCCCAGGATATCAAGAAGATTGTTACCGGGTATGGCTTCAAGGTTTGCCTGCTTAATTTCCTGTAAATAACCCCATGCATAGGTAAGCATGTAATAGATATTACGGACAGGTATCACGGGCTGTTCCACTATGAGTCCCCTAATAATTTGTTGGTCCATTTCTGTTGTTTATAGGGGTCATCAAAGAAATATTCTTCGAGTAAAGGGGCGATATCCGTCATCACAATTTCATTAAGCCATTGCGTATCCGGAGAGGTGCCATCTTCCAACCCACAGCAGAAGTAACTATGCCCAATGCGGAATCCTTTCCCAAGGATAGTGGCCTCTTTGCTGATTTCCTGGTTCAACTCGTTCATTTTTTGGCATAAAGACTCAACAAATGAAGGTTCTGCTTTTTTATTCAGTAAAAAATTCCGGAACTGTGGTGTATCAAAACCTGGCTCAATATCTATGAAAGAAAATCGTCTGCGTAGGGCATAGTCAACAACGGCCAGAGAGCGATCGGCAGTATTCATTAAACCGATGATATAAACATTCTCCGGGACATAGAATCGTTCTTCATCGTTTTCGGAGTAGGTTAGGGGAACAGACCAGTTTTCACCTCGTTTATCATGTTCCATTAACATCATCACTTCGCCAAATACTTTACTGAGATTGGCACGATTGATTTCATCTATAATAAAAATATACTTTTTCTCTGGCTGCTCTTTAGCTTGCTGACAAAAATTGTAAAATATGCCGTCTTTACGTCGGAAGCCGACGCCATTCGGACGATAGCCCTGTATAAAATCCTCATAGCTATAGGATTGATGGAACTGAACCATATTGACGCGTTGCGGAGCCTTTTCTCCTGTCAGCAAGTAAGCCAGACGGCGTGCAACAAAGGTTTTTCCAACGCCGGGCGGCCCCTGGAGGATAATATTTTTTTTGATGGTTAATCGTTTGAGTATCGTCTCTATTGTGGTTTCAGGGATAAACAAATCATTTAACGCATCTTCCAGACAGTATGATTCAGTTTTTGACATAGGTGGAATAACACTCTTGCCAGAATTAAATATTAATTTATAGTCGTTGATTATGTTGTCCAGCATAGAGGCAAATCGGGTGTAATCAATACCCTGTGAGACTTTTTGGGAACAGGCGTAATAGGACTGTCCGTATTTTTTAGGATATACACCCGAAGTTGCCTGAAAATACTCTGCGATTGTTTTAGGTATGTCTGAAGAGAACTGCCATTGGGCATGTGGTTCATTCGTGTCGCTTATACCATAAGCCAAAACCAACTCATCAAAATCTTTATAATAGAGAATAACGGGATATATACCGTTAGAAGCTTCCTGACCTTCTCCAAGAAATGCAAACCAGGGAATAGACGTAAAATTACCATAACCGAAACTCAATTTTACTCGCAGGTTACGGTAAGACGTTGGATAATCTTTAGTGGATTGCGAACGTTGTTGCTGTGCTTGCTTAATAAATTTTTCAATCCAGGGTTGAATAGATTCCATAAGATATGCCTTCCTCATTGCTAAGCCTCTATTATCGCTTTCGCAACGTACTGAAACAATAGATTTTTACTGCAAAATCAGACTGGTAAATATTTACTGAGGGGGAAAGTTTCTATTGAGTCAGTGGAAGGCTCCCGGTGGTTAACCGGGAGTAAACGCTGTTACGCGACTTTCTGTTTACCGGCAATCACTCCAATAAACGCCTGCACCTGCTTTTGTTTACGCGCCGACAGTTTGCACACCTGGCGTAGCGACTGCATCAGTTCGCTCTCCTCGGCGGCGGGTGGTTGGGCGGTGAGGACAATACAGCCTTCCATCACTTTGACATCTACCGCCGTGCCAGTGGCAAAACCGGCGGCTTCCAGCCACTGACCTTTCAGGGTGATGGCGGGAATACGGCTGTAATCCGGGTAGCGACTCG
>PPYE01511999.1_pt1 | contig 13441 bp, 10 predicted proteins | sample 1559881 | NCBI WGS metagenome assembly PPYE01 (sample SAMN08240022, study PRJNA423297) | Human gut metagenome, whole genome shotgun sequencing project.
CAAGTCTTAGTATTTAATATTATTCTACTCATTGATTTTCGGGTTAAAGTTACAAAGATAACAAATTATCTCCGGCAAAGAAAAAGCATGATACTGAAATAATACTGAAAAACTGTTTGCGTTTCATTAAAAGGAACATGTTGTTTCTCGGTGTGAAACAGGTCGTTCCTTTAAAAGAAACGACCCGTTGGTTTAAAAGGGAAAAGTCCCTTTTTATAAAGCATTGTTATTCAAATCATTACTTCGGCTTCACATTCCACACCAATAAAGCGAAAAATACAGACAATAAAGCCGCTCCTATCCAAAACCAATTGATATAAGTGAAATCATAAACATCGACTCCATTCTGAACCGTCTTTTGCCCCTCTATCAGAACACCACTCATTACATCCTGTAATCCGGCCCCAATATAACTGGCAATGCCGACTACCCCCAATGCTGCTCCCGACGCATTACGGGGAGCAATATCGACTGCCATCAGGCCACCCAGAAAACAAATGAGAACTCCGATACCCAAACCGAAAAGAACCATAGCCAACACATCTATCCAAAAGTGTACACCGGGAACCAACAAGAACAGGCTAAGTGCAAGAACATTCATCAATCCGAAAATCAGGGCGGGAACATTTCGACGACCGCCAAATAACTTGTCAGAAATAACACCCGAAAATATGGTACCTACGATACCACAGACCGGACAGATGGAAATAATGAAGCTGGCATCCAACGTGGAATATCCTTTTTGCGCTTCTAGATAAAAAACACCCCAGCTATTGATAGCATAGCGACTGATATACATAAAAGCACTCGAAAGAGCCAGTATCCAGATGGCAGGCATCATCAATACCTGGCGTTGGGCTTTATTAAAGTCTGTCGTTTCCACCACACTCATCTCCTCTTTCTGTTTTGGAGCATTTACAGGAGGAAAGCCCTGACTCTCGGGAGTGTCATGGAAGAACTTCCACACAATTAAAGCACCAAGCAAACCAACAATACCGGCACCGAAGAAACCGTACCTCCACCCCAATACACTAACGATAGACGCAACAATTAGGAAGGTCAACGCCTCACCGATATTGTGGCTGGCAGACCAAAATCCGTAATAGGAACCTCGTTCTTTGTCCGTGAACCAACGGGAAAGTCCCACTACACAAGAAGCAGCACCCATAGACTGAAACCAGCCACTAATCCCCCAAAGGAGAGCAAACAGAATAAAAGAATGGGTAAAACCCAGGCACAAGTTCACTAAAGCAGTTACCAGTAAACCGGTAGTCATAAAGCGGTTGATATTGCTACGGTCAGCCAGAAAACCATTCGTAAATTTTCCAAGGGCGTAAGTAAAGAACAATACCGAACCGATAATTCCCAGTTCCGTTTCGGAGAAAATTCCTTCATCTACGATGGGCTTCTTCACGACATTCAGGCTAAGACGACAAACATAGTACATGCCGTAACCGAAAGTGGCTGAAAGGAAAGTAGACCATTTCAGGTATTTCAGACGACGGGCATCGGAATGAAGATGTTGTGAGCCGGATGAAGACAAAGCTTCCCCGTTACAAGGTCTCGGTGAAGAGACCTTGTAAAAGTTTATAAGTTGTTTCAACATGAAAAAGTCTATTTAGTCGTGAAGTTTCTTTTTGCGCAGATACTCCAATAAGAGGGCAGGACGGTCAGTTTGAATTAATTTGGCTCCCTGATTAATGATCCATCCCCAGCTTTCATCCGGTTGATGAAGTTCTACTGCACGGTCGTCATCATGACCACCACATAATTCGGGCCAAAGAGAGTTTATAAACAACTTAGAACCCGTATCACGCACTTTTTTTATCAGGTTAAGCACCTCAGGACTATCATTATCAAACACTAACTCATAAGCAGCAGGCTTCATGTGAGTCTTGTAACTGTCAATAATAGCTTCGGCTCCTTTTTTATGCAACTGTACAATAGGCATAAAAATCACTTTATCCAATACAGCACCGTTTTCGGCTTTCACTTGTTCATAAGGAAGGCCGGCTTTGATAACACACTGGTCAACCGTTCCCGTCTTTTCGAGTACAATATAAGCTTCCTGAAAATAATCATACCCCTTATCAATATTTACCATGATCTTACCTTTGCAGAGCAACATCACTTCTTCCAATGTAGGAATCTGATGTCTTGTCTTACAAGCTACTCCATTTTTAAGACGCATTGCTTTCAATTCGGCCAATGTATAATCTTCCACCAGTCCTTTTCCAGACATGGTACGATTGATCGTTTTATCATGCATCACTACTAAATGTCCGTCTTTGGTTCGTTTCAAATCGATCTCCACCATATCGACACCCATATCAATGCAATTCTGTATACCTTGCAATGAGTTTTCCGGGGCATTACGCCAGTCAGCCCGGTGGGATACAACCAATATTTTATCTGGATGATTTCCCAGCAGATTTTCTCTGATTTCAGCTATTCTATTTTGAGCAACAGCCAGTTGCACCAAACACAGAAGAAGTATGAAGTTACATATCCGTTTCATAAGTTCAAGCATTAAGAATTTTAATTCAGTTTATTGTTTTTCCAGACTAGTTTTTCTCCCCACATTGGTACATAAGTCTGTTCACAGTTAATCTTCGAAGCCCGTTCGAGTGCCATATCCAATGACCATCTTGATTCATCAACACCTGCATGAGCCAGTTCCAAGATATGTGATAACAAGACATAATCGGGCTCCACCTGTCCCGCACCTGAACCCAGAATATTATTTTCGGTCAGAGCATTGGGAGCATAACGCGGTATCAAAACATTCACATGAGAAGCCAGATTCGTATATTGTTCCGGTTTATAGTTAGAGTCTCCTACATGCATAAAAACGAAATTACCGGTATCTTCCCCACAATCGATCGAAAACACAGTCACAAAATTAGATAACCCGGCATTGTTATGGTCAGTGATACAGGTTTTAATCTTGAATTTTCCAATTTCATAATCTTTATCCCCCTTTGCAGTATAAGGATATGTCGTGTCTTTCAAATAGTTGGATAACACCGGTTTACCTAAATCAAACATAGCCTGGATAAGATCATTACTATAATGATCGGAGTGCTTGTGTGTAACACAGAGAAAATCAATATAAGGTGCCAGCTCTTTCGCCCAACGATGAGAAATGTCAATAGCAAAACATCCTGACGGAGTTTTTACCACATACCCCATATTATAGAGTAACCAGATCGCTGCCGTACCATTTTCTACTTTTGAGTTTTTAATTCCATCCATTACACGATCAAATGCACTCCGATAAAAATAGATAATCGGATCACACTTTTCCATACTCGTACTTGCCTGATCGAAGCCATTCAGATAACTGATGAAATAATCATCTTTACACTTATCCGCATATCCCTGGATCTTGGTCAAAGTAGTGGTACGTCCGGTATTGACAATCAAAGGAGAAGAACTCCACAACTGTTGTGCAGTGGCATCTACTTCCTCTGCCAATTGCGTAAGAATTCCTTCATGACCAGTTTCGGTACTGTTGTTGTCATCATCATCACAAGCAACAAAACCTATTGCCAAAAGACAAAACAGTAAATATTGTATTTTTCTTATTATATCCATCTTATTTCTGATTTTTATAGTCATTAATTATTTTATTGAAAGTCTCAACCACCCGTTCCGGTGTCGGACGCGTATTGTCGTTTTCATGGTCTTTGGTAGCTTCATACATGAAAACCCCTTCATAGCCGATTCCTTCGAGTGCATGCATTAACTTTCCCCATTGAATGTCACCTTGTGTAGGAAGCCAATGACACTCGTTGACAAAATCAAAGTCCGAAGCGTGTATAGTACCTATACGTTCACCAACAGTTTCTACAAAATGCCCTGTCGTCCCTTTAGTATAATGATTGGTATCAAAACAAACCTTCACACCCGGAGTATCTTTGATTATTTCCAAAAGCTCTTCAGGAGTATTACCCAGACAAGTTCTCGGCAGATTTTCGATGCACAACTGTGCTCCTATTTGATCCGCATATTTTTTCAGATAAGCGATAGACCTGGAAGCGTTAGTTATTCTTTGTGCCCGAATACTGTCAGCAATAGGCTCGGAACTAGGATGCAGTACCAAACATTTCGGCTGAAACTGAGCGCACTGTCCAATCATCTCCGCCATAAAATCTACATTTTCTTTCCTTTTCTTTTCATCCAGCACCGATATATCCAACGTGCGTGAGAAAGGAAGATGTATAGACCAGACCTTGATACCGGCACTATCAATTTTTGCTTTCATATCCCGGATACGAGGAACAACTTCATCTGCCGGAACTCCTCTATAACACTGGTTAAATGCTACTTCCACATACTCTACCCCCACAGACCGGGCTTGAGAAAAGTCTGTGGAAGCAGGTACTTTCCACAAAGCTGTAGTCGTACCTACTTTATATTTCTGTGCATATAAACCCATTGTCATCGCCATAAATAAGATAAAAACAGGAACTCTCATTATCGCTTACTTTTGACGGTTTGTACCTTGAATATCACCACCACGAATACTCCAGGAGTCTGTTGCTAATGTCTTATTGACAGCAAAAGCCTTTATCGAACCGATATTATTAGATCCGATCGTTCCGCAATAAAGCCGTCTGTCCGGACCAATGCTAACAGCTGCCATGACCTGTTGTCCCACAGTCTCTTCAAAAACAATGTTTCCATTAGTGATGTCAAGTCCCAGCACTTTGTTATTCGATTGGGTACCTATATAAAGAATACCATCCGTACTCAAAGCACCTCCACTGTAGTTCAAATTGTTACCCACATTTTTCTCCCAGATTTTAGATCCGCTGGCATTTACTGCATGAACAGTCTGCGATCCTTTTTCAGTAAAATAGACATTGCCATTTTTATCAGCAATCGGGAAATAAGCATCTCCTTTTGTAGTCGGATACGTCCATTTCTTTGTTCCGTTTGTCATATCAACAGCAACGAGTCCTCCGTTTTTCAAAGTCGCATAAAGTACCTGATCCTTCAAAGCAAACGTAGCCTGTTCTGTCACATTCACTTCTTCCAATTTCCAATTCTGCTCTTTATTCGATTTAAAAGAATAAATGGCTGCACTTGTACCTGCATAAACATTTCCGGCTTTATCAATAGCCACAGCACTACCGGTTGCTCCGTCAAGCGATTGTTGCCATTTAATAGCACCACTGGATGCATCCAGCGCATACAACGTACTCTTATTGGTGAGACAGTAAAGAACACCATCGGCCGACAATGCAGGGAAAGCTCCTATCGCAGCATCCAATTTTACTGCCCACTTTTGAGTTCCGTTCGGATTAATAGCATATACATTATTAATAGTGGCATTTCTTACACACTGATAGATTGTACCATCAGGAGCCACCAACGCACCTCCGCCATAAGTTATCTGACTGATAGCAAACACCCACTTGAATTCACCGCTCACTACGTCAATAGCAAATAAATGACCCGCAGGAGTAGATGTCGGGATATACATTGTTTTTCCATCCGGAGAGAACACCGGATTGGAGGTCTTTACATATCCGGTAAGTCCACCGAAGTTCAAATCGACAGAATTCCATTTATAATTGCCGACCGTGACAGTCAGACTGCCCGACTCGGTGGTATTATTAACATAAGTCACCGTTACAGCCACTGTATAAGTACCGGTAGTAGTAAAAGCATGCACCGGATTGTTTTCTCCCGATGTCGTACCATCACCAAAATCCCAACTTACCGATTTCACTTCACCAGCCATGAAATACATATCGTTATAAGCAAAGGTAGAAGGCTCCCACACAACCAGTTCCGTACTAGCGAGAATAGGATAGATCAATCCGGGAGTAGCAGAAGTTTCCACCGCAATAGAATTGCTTGTAGGATAAACACAGACTACATTGAATGTATATTCCTGATCGTTAGTCAAACCATCAACGATGTATTCTTCCAATGAAGTATCATCCAGATTGATAATCTGATTACCGGGATTCACGGTAACCTGATAGCGAGTGAAACGTTCACTCGCAGGTTTCGTCCATCTCAAACGCACTCTTTCATTGCCGGCTGCTGCCGTCAGATCAGAAATCGGATATCTTGCATTCTTCGGTGTACAGGCAGCAGTAGTTTTACTGGCCAATCCTCCCGCATAACGAGGTTGCACAGAAAAAGTGTAAGCAACATCGTTCACCAGATTATTGATAGTGGCAGTCATTGTTTTTGCATCCACAGTCATCTCGCCTCCTTCCGCTTCTGATGATCCGGAAGTCCAAAGAATCAAATATTCATTCGGACGGGCATTCTCGTATGCTTCCCAGGAAAGAGTCACATTCATATCTCCGGCTGTTGCCGTTAGTGACTTCAGTTCATATAAATCGAAACTTGCCTTTGGCAGATCTTCTTCACAAGCAGTAAAGACTACCGTGAAAATAAACAACAAGCTATATAGTATTTTTTTCATCGTTTGATTTCTTTTAGTTTAATCCTATTAATATCCCGTATTCTGCCACAACAGTTCTGTGTTGTTTATTCTTTCCAACTCCGTTTTTGGAATAGGATACAGGAATTGATAGTCCTGAATAATATGTCCTTCTGCTTTCATAGCCTCCTTAGCACCTCCCATACGTACCAAATCGAACCAACGCTGTCCTTCATAAGGAAACTCCTGTTGACGTTCCAACATAATCGCTTTACGGAAGCTATCCTGATCGGGAAGCTCTGTTATCTGAAGCGGAGACAATCCGGCACGAGTATGCACAGCATTCAAAGCAACCATAGCTTCTGAATTCTGCAAATTACTATAACTGATTTCATTCAAAGCTTCAGCGTACATTAACAGCACATCGGCATAACGGAGAATAATCTGGTCATTACCGACTGTATTATAGGTCGCACTTTTGACATCCTTAAATTTATTCATCACGCATACTTTATCTTCCACCTTTACATAGGTAATCAGATTCTTGCGCTTATCCCCATCTTTGTAGCACTCTTTCAGAGACTTTGTCTGATTGGTATCATCAGTCAGATTAATAATAGAGAACCAATATCCATGTCCTTCTCCTTCAACATCCTTATTAAAGCGAACAGCAAAAATAATCTCATCGTTCATTTTATTGTTCACGTCAAACACCTGTTCGGGAGTAGTCATTAAAGAATACCGACCCACTAGTTGAGATAGCACATTGCGAGCCTCCGTCCATTTATGGAAAGTCAGGTAAATCTTGCCGAGCAATGCCATTGCAGCACCGGAAGTCACTCGTCCCATATCGGCACTTGTATAAGAAGACGGCAACATATTTTCATTAATAACCTGATTCAAATCACCGACAAGAAAATCATAAACCTGTTGATCGGAACTGCGCCCGATTTTAAGAGCTTCAGCCACCGTCACCACTTTATTAGTCATCGGTATCCCTCCCCATAAACGATACATATTAAAATAAGTAAGGGCACGGATAAAAAGAGCTTCGCCTTTATATTGTTTTTTCAGAGTTGCGTCGAAGTTGGCCTCATCAATTCTATCTAATACAAGATTGCAACGATAGACTCCATTATTAAAGTTCGCCCAGGCATCTTCCAAAATTCCGTTAGAGGCTTTATCTGCAAACTGATCGATATCATAACGGTCTTGTGTTCCGGCAGTGGGCGCACTCAATGTCAAATTATCACTCCGATATTCGCAACACTCTGTAAAATAGGAAACTTGTGTCTGCAATTTGGAGTAACATCCTATCACGGCTACATTAAAATCTTCCGCTGTCTTATATACCTTGTCGGTAGGCACACTGCTACTCGGTTCCAAATCGAAGAAACTATCTGTACAAGCAACTGATAACAAAGCAGTTGACAGGAATAGTATTAGTTTATATTTTTTCATATAACGTGTATTTTAAAGGATGATTAAAGTGTTATGTTCAGCCCGAACAAGAATGTTTTAGCCAATGGATAAGTTCCATAATCCTCACCCGGTGAAAGAGAATTACTCGGACGTGCATTTACTTCCGGATTATATCCGCTATAATTAGTCGAAGTCCATAAGTTTTGTCCGGAAACGTAAACTCTTAATTTTTCCACGAAAAAGCGTTGAGTCAAGTTCTTCGGCAAAGTATATCCTAGTGTCACATTCTGCAGTCGCAGATAAGAACCATCTTCAAGATGCCAAGTTGAAGTACGACCATTATAACCCTTTGACTTACGATTGGCACGGTTCACCTGACCGTTTCCCGGATCTTCCGGACTTTTCCAACGATTCAAGGCTATAGTGGTGCCATTGGTATTACCTTCCAGATTATCAATGTAACGACGATTCAGATTCAGAATCTCATTACCATATACTCCTTGAAAATTAAAATCAAGGTCAAATCCCTTAAACCAGACTTTACCACCAAACCCATAGGTAAAATCGGGCATATAGTTACCCACGATTGTACGATCTTTATCCAAATCCATCACTCCATCCCCGTCTACATCCACAAAGCGGAAATCTCCCGGCTGGGTATTGCTGAAATGAGGATACTTTTTTAATTCTTCTTCATTGGAGAAAATTCCATCCTGCACCAACAGATAATAACATCCGATGGGTTCACCGACTTTCGTTATGTAATAAGCATGATCTACGCTACCGGTAGATATGATAGGAGCATTACCCGGACCGAGTGCCTTCACTTCGTTCGTATTAGTGGCATAATTAGCATTAAACGAATAACCGAAATCTTTAGTTATATTCTTCTGTGAGGTCAAAGCAACTTCCCATCCCCTATTATTCACTTTACCGATATTCATCAATGCAGTGCTATATCCGGTCAAGTGGGGAACTGGTACATTCAACAACATATTAGAGGTATTGGTATTATAATAATCCACAGTCAGTCCCAGCAATCCTTTGAACATCTGCAAATCAACACCCACATTCACCATCGCATTCTTTTCCCAACTCAAATCTTCATTCTTTATGGTACTTGGCTTATAACCATTCACCAATTGTCCGTTACCTGTGCCAAGCACATAATTATCCAAAGCCATCAGAGACAAATGATCATAATTACCAATCTGGAAGTTACCGGTCACTCCATAACTCGCTCTTAACTTCAAATCATCAACAAACGACAGACACTTAGCCTTCATAAAGAAGTCTTCTCCGCTTATTCTCCACGCCAAAGAAGCTGAAGGAAAATATCCCCACCGATTATTCTTGCCAAAACGGGAAGAACCGTCTGCACGAATAGCCGCCGAAGCCATATATTTACCTTTATAGCTGTACTGCATACGCGCCAGATAAGAAGCAATCGTCCATTGGGTTTTATCGGATGCACCTTTCGTCACCGTACCTCCGGAAATTGTTTGTATATAGTCGTTCGGGAAATCGGTCGCCGTCACATTATCTCCTTTATATGTCTCTTTTTGAGCCGACTGTACTAAGACCACATTGATGGAATGAGCATCTTTAATCGTTGTGTTATAATTGATTTTATTCTCCACCAACCAGTTGAAATAAAAACCTGATGAACTGTAGGCTGTCGGATTTGACTTTACATCATAATACTTTTGTCCCAATAAAGGAAGTTCCGAAGAACGATATTGGTCATTATGCGAACCATAATAATCGCCACCAAAAGAAATGTTATAAGTAAGCCCCTTATACAACTCCAATTCAGCAAAAACTTTTCCGACAATCGCCATACGGTCTACAACATCCGATTGTAAGTTTGCCATGGCTACCGGGTTCAATACGGCATTATGCTGATAGTCATTTCCAATTCTCCAATAGCCGTTTCCCTGATAATTATAGCTGCCATCCGCATTATACACCGGCCATACCGGAGGCATCATCAATGCCGATTGCACAATACCATTAGATCCGGAAGCATCTACCCGATTGGAAGTAGAATAGGAAGGAGAAAAATTCAAACCGAATTTCAGTCTTTTATATTTCCCGTCCAAATTCATACGCATACTATATTTCTTAAAGTCGGAATTAATTATAATACCTTCTTTATCATAATAGTTAGCTGAAATGAAATAGCCGACTGTCTTTCCTCTGCCGGAAATAGAAACATTGTGGCTGGTAGTAGCAGCAGTACGAAAAATAGCATCTTGCCAATCCGTATCCGTCAACCCCTTATCACCATTCAGATAGGGAAAGAGTTCGGTAGGAATACGTTCCCATGAATTCGGGCGCATTCCATTCGGGTCATCCGGTGAACCTCCGGGATTAGCATCCAGATAAGCGTTGTCATGACCATCCTTTGCAAATTCGGCAAACTGATATGCATTCATCATTGAAAGTTTCTTCGAAACACTCTGGATACCATAATATCCATCATACTGCACTTTCATCTTTTCCGACTGTCCCTGCTTGGTCGTGATAATAATTACACCGTTGGAACCGCGACTACCATAAATAGCTGCCGACGAAGCATCTTTCAAAACTTCCACAGATTCGACATCATTATTATTCAGATTGGCAAATCCACGTTCCACCGGCACGCCATCAATAATATAAAGAGGATCACTACCGGCATTAACCGTACTGATACCACGAACACGGATACTTACACTTCCCTCCGGATCACCACTTGGCTGTGTAACCTGTACCCCCGGCATCTTACCTGCCAACGCCTGACGAAAGTCTGAAGCAGAAACATCCGCAATTTGTTCAGCTTTCACGGAAGAAATAGAAGTAGAGACGTCTCTTTTTCTCTGAACTCCATATCCCACCACTACTACCTCATCAATCATCTTACTATCTTCTACCAACGTGATTTTCGCCGTATTTTTATCCTTTGCAGAGATATTTACCGTTTTATATCCAATATAAGAAATAGTCAATGTTGCAGACTCCGATACATTCATTAATGAATAACGTCCGTCAATATCGGTAATCGTACCACTGCCTTCTCCCTTAATCTGCACACTGGCACCAATCACCGGTTCTCCTTTATCATCTGCAACTATTCCCTGGATAGTGCGTGCACGTTGAGCAGTTTCTTCTTTCTTAAGCGGCTGTTTGCTGACAGCAATTGTATGATCGGTCCTATTGAAATAAAGCTTGGCCTGGGAAGTAATTTCTCCCAGAATCTGTTTTAATGAAGCATTTTTAATGTCGAAAGAAACTCTCGGAGCCTTGTTCACCGTCTCCTGATCATAGAGAAACTTAAAATTAGTTTGTTTGCTGATTTTATTGAAAACACTCTCTACCGGCTCGTTTTGCACACGAAGCGTAATATCATGCTCTTTCAATGTCTGAGCAGCAGCCGGAGCTATTAAAATGAAGGTGAATAGTAAAAAAGCTAAAAACGAACAGCTATTTTTACTTATCCCTTTACAAATAAGAAGATTATTCATAAATTTGTGCGTTTTAGTAATTGACTAAAGTTATTAAAAACAAGCAATGCGCGATACGTTATTCATTTGGGTCGAAGCTTATGAATATCCGTCCGGATTGCGGATAGAGGCATTCCTTTGGAGTGCTTCTATCATTTTGGGGAGGTTCATGAAGGAGCTGTTTTCATCTATTATTTTTTAAAAGGTTGAACATTATCTATTATTCATCTCATTCTTTATAAAGAAGTACATTGATGCCCTCTTTCTTATATTTGATATCACCGCTGATAAATTCAATGGATTTAAGTACCGCTTCCAGACTCTTGTTATCATGTTCGCCGGTAATCAAGTTGTTGAAATCCTGACCGGGAGCAAAAGTAATCCGGCAATTATATACCCGTTCCAGTTCTTTTGCCACATCGCGGATAGGTGTACTGTAAAAGCGTAACCCACCTTTCATCCAGACAGCCACTCCCCTATCCTCTGTTTTCTTACTATATTCTCCGGAAACAGTATTGATAAGCACCTGTTCTTTAGCAGTCAACCTCATCATCGCTTCCGGCAAATCGACCTGCACCTTACCACTCTCCACACTCACAGACACTATTTCATCTGTTGAATAGGATTTTACATCAAACCGGGTACCTAACACCTGAACATCCAGTCGCTTCGTCCTCACAACAAATGGCATCTTTTCATTACGGGCAACACGGAAATATCCCTCTCCTTCAAGTTCCACTTCACGGAGATCTCCAACAAAACGATCCGGATAACGCACTTGCGAACAAGAGTTCAGAACCAAAAGAGTCCCGTCCGGCAAAGTCACTTGTCTTTTCTCACCAAAGGAAGTGGTAATTTCAGCCAGTGTGACCTGTTGTTCATTCATATACCGGAAAAAGTTGACACTCCCTATGATAATGGCTATTACAGCCGCTGTACTGACTGCCACCACAGAAGCCCGGCGGAACCATGTACGTTTTTTGTGTTCAATACGCTTCAGTAATTGGCGTGCCTCTCTCTTATATTTTTCCCGCTCCAAATCATTACCAGGTTGCAGGTTCCCGGATTCTTCCCAAACCTCTGCTGCCAGTTCGTCCAATATATCTTGGTTTTCTGAATCCTTAATACTTTGCAACAACTGTGAAGCATCATCCCGGATATAAAGATCATCCAGATAGCGATGCAATTTATCTTTTTCTGTTTTAGTATCTTTCATCATATATTCAAAATAAGGATATTAATTTCCTTCCCTTTGTATAAGTAATACACAAAAGTAAGAAAGAGCTAGGGTGTGATTAACATTTATTATAAATTCAAGCACAATAGAATCAAAAGTACATCGGCTGATGTACTTGAATATTTAGTCAAATAGGAACGAATCACTTTTAGAGAAAGAGAAATATGTTCTTGCACTGTATGAACTGAAACTCCCAATGCTTCGGCTATTTCTTTATGAGACATCTGTAGTTCACGGCTCATTTTAAATACCTCACGCTGGCGGGGCGTTAATTGCTCCAATGCACGGGCAATAATCTCTTTCAAATCATTGAGCAGAATATGATTATTCGTTTCGTTCGTTGAATCGATCGCTTGAGAAAGAATCTGCTCTTTCAGCTGATCTTCATTAGCCATATCCCGCAACTGATTCAAAATACGATTACGCACAATAGTATAAAGATAGGAAGAAAAAGAGGCTTCGGGATTGATGAAACGACGGGTTTGCCAAACTACCGTAAACGCATCCTGAAATATATCCTCCGCAAATTCATGCGACTTGACGAATTTCAGGGCGAAGTAGAGCAAACGATTCTTATAAGCGGCATAAAGTTCGCAAAAGGCCTCTTCATCTCCGTCTATCAGACGGAGAACCACTTCCCGTTCATCCATTAGAGTGTCTGTTGCGTACATACTTTCTTTATTTTTGGCCACAAAGGTATTGTTATGATGTTACAAACGTATGTATTTTTTCTGAAATAAAAAAATAAAGCTCCCTTCTTATTAAATCTCCCGTTAAGAACTTTATCTACCTTTCCATTGTTATTAGTAATAGTAAAGTGCAAATAAGACGCACACCAAAGTTCTATTAAAAAAGAAAGGAAGATTATGAAAAAAGTAATCGACAGAG
>PPYE01233647.1_pt1 | contig 13440 bp, 14 predicted proteins | sample 1559881 | NCBI WGS metagenome assembly PPYE01 (sample SAMN08240022, study PRJNA423297) | Human gut metagenome, whole genome shotgun sequencing project.
AAAACGCGATTGCTGGCGAACGCAGCAAGCTGGCCTCCAAAGAAGAGCATGACGCCAAACTGCTGAAGGTGCGCGGTGCGATTACGGAGATCCGCTCAAGCATCCGCACTTCAGAAGCGGCACAGAACGAGTCGATGAACCGTGCTCGCTCGTTTAAAACCAAAGCAGAAGAGGTCAGCACAAAGGTCGGAGCACCTTGTGTTACGTGCGGAAAGCCCTACTGCGAAGAAGATTTGTCCACCGTGAAGGAGAGTTTCATTGAACAAGCGCGTAATGAGATCGGCCAGGCGCAGGCATCAGCAGCGGCAGTGGCTCAACACAAAGCTCGTCTTGAGAAAGCGCTCGGCATCGAGTCTGCACTGGTCGCAGCCACACCCGACGTCTCAGAAATCATCGCGAGAATCGAACGTCTGACCAATGAGTTAAGTGCATTACGCCATCGCGAACGTGAGGTCGCGGCCGTCGAAGCGATGGTGGCGCGGGCGCGTACTGACGTGAATCGCATCATGGCAGAGGTAAACCCATTTCTGGCTGTCATTAAGCGCCATGAAGACAACCTGGCTGCCAATAAATCTAATCATGCAGTACTTAAAAAAGAGTTAAAAAGCATTCAGGAACAGGCTCTGTTGCTGGAGAAAGCTCGCCAGGTTTACTCCCCAGCTGGCGTGCGTTCACACATCCTGACTTCTGTTACGCCTTTCCTGAACATCAGGACTGCGGAGTATCTCAACACGCTGTCGGACGGCAATATCGTTGCCGAATGGTCGACAATGGAGACAACGAAGAAAGGCGAGTATCGCGACAAATTCAATATCAGCGTGACCAAAACAGGTTCCAGCAAATCCTTCCAGACGTTGTCTGGTGGTGAGAAGCGTAAGGTACGCATTGCGTGCTCTCTTGCCTTGCAGGATCTGGTTGCCAGTCGTGCCAGTAAGAATATCGAGCTGTTTATCGGGGATGAAATTGACGACGCGCTCGACACTGCCGGTCTGGAGCGTCTCATGGGGATTCTGGAAGCCAAAGCGCGTGAACGCGGCACAGTGATGATCATTTCCCACAAAGAGATGAAATCGTGGTTCCGGGAAACCATCACAGTCGAAGTCAAAGAGGGTCGCAGCTATGTCGTTTAACTTGAGCCGAACGCAGTTTTTGCAGATGTTTGCCGTGATGCAGTCTATAAAGCTGATAAACCACCATACGGCAAAAGCAGCTGCGCCTGCACTTTTGTGGAAAAACGAAAACATCAATGACGACCAGTTCTCGGTATTAACCAGTCTGTTGTCATCGACTCCGTTGATGCCGAGTTTGTCTATGCTGCCGTCAGGAAGCACTGCGCCGATCCTTATTAATCCATTTACGGAAGGTGGATATCTCCCACATTCTGGGCCGGGGTTCGTTGTGATTCCTGAAACCGGAACGCTGAACATCCAAGAAAATGCGCTCTTCAATGCGATGGAGACGCACATCAGCACCGCATTCACTAATCTGATTCGACACGCTAACGCACGCGCAGATCACGTTGCAATGCCGGGTGCTGCCTTCGCCAGCTTCTCTGTTGACTATGATCGGCACGCGCCAATCTCAAAGCGGGCGAAACTTTGCTTTTACGAGGAGGGATGTGAAGTAGCGGTTATTGAAGTTCTTCTCCCCCATGTATTCAGCGCGAATGAAACGGCTGCACACCATCTGATCGACATCATGCGACATTTCATCGGTCAGAGCATGATTGATGCAGACATTGCGGCAGGCGTTCTAACCAACGATAGCATTCATGTTGTTAGCGACATTCCGAAGCCGCCAACTCGCGAGCCGGAGAAGACACTTGAACAGAAACTAATGGAATGCCCAACCTGGGCTACGTGGTAAGGAGACGAAAAATGAGTAAAACCATTCGTGTGGTCGGCGTCGACCCTTCAATGAGCAACTTTGGCCTGGCGATTGGCACGCTGGATCTGGAAACGGATAAGCTGGACATTCATGGCCTGACATTGGTGGAAACCAAAGCAGGCGGCAACAAGAAGACCGTTCGCGTAAACAGCGACGATCTGCGCCGCGCCAACGAAATCTGGCGTACAGCCAAGCCCATAATCGAACAGGCCCATATGGTGTTTTGTGAACTTCCGGTTGGTAGCCAGTCCAGTCGCGCACAAACCTCATACGGCATCTGCATTGGCGTACTGGCGTGCGTGGATAAGCCACTGATACAGGTCACGCCAAACGAGATTAAGCACTATGTCGGGAATAAGCTGACCACGTCGAAGGAAGAGATCATTCAGTGGGCTACGCAGAAGCAGCCAAACGCCCCGTGGTTGCGCCGGAAGCAATCTGGCAAGGAAGTGCTGGTGAATAAAAACGAGCACCTTGCGGACGCTGTCGCGTCGATTTACACCGGTATGCAAACTGATCAATTCCGTCAGGTTCGCGATGTTCTTGCAGGAATTTTATAAGTCGGCAATTGATAGGTAAGTGCTTATCTATTAACATGAGGCCACTATATTTAGTGGCCTTTTTTATTGGGTGATACATGATAAGCATCGTAAAACGTAACGGTTCAACAGAGCCGTTGTCAGAGGAAAAATACAACCGCGTTGTGATGTGGGGAGTCGAAAACATTCGCAACGTTAGCGCGTCTGCTGTCGCTATGGGCGCCGCTGCCAGCATTTTCGACGGAATGACCACCTGCCAGCTGCATGAAGCGCTGGTGAAGTCCGCTGCCGATCTGATCTCTCCGGAAACCCCGAACTACTCGCAGGTTGCCGCGCGACTGAGCCTGTTCAAGATCCGCAAGGACGCCTTCGGGCAGTATGACTACCCGAATTTCTACAATCACATCGTCAGCAACGTCAACCGTGGCGTTTACGATGAAGACCTTCTCAAGTACTACTCTCAGGAAGAAATTGCCGAGCTGGGCGTGTACATCAAGCCTAAGCGCGACGAATACTTCGGCTATGCCGCCACCGTGCAGCTGGCGAGCAAGTATCTCGTTCAAAACCGTGTAACTGGCGCTATCTACGAAGGGCCACAGCAACTCTATATGCTGGTCGGCATGTGCCTGTTCCAGAATTGGGAAGATGGCTGCGCTGGTAAGACGCGTCTGGAGATGGTTAAAGGCTTCTACGATGTGACCAGTACATTCAAGCTGTCTCTGCCAACGCCAATTATGGCCGGCGTGCGCACCCCTACTCGTCAGTTCTCCAGCTGCGTGCTGATTGAAGCTGCTGATAGTCTGAAAGGGATTAGCGCTGCGTCTTCCGCAATCATTGACTACGTGTCACGTCGCGCGGGCATTGGTATTGGCTTTGGGCGTCTGCGTGCGCTGGGAAGTGAGATCCGCAATGGCGAGGCCACCCACACTGGCGTTATTCCATTCCTGAAACACTTCCAGACGGCGGTGAAATCCTGCTCTCAGGGCGGTGTTCGCGGCGGCGCTGCTACAGCGTTCTATCCGATCTGGCACTTGGAAGTAGAAAGCCTGCTGGTGCTGAAAAACAACCGTGGCATTGAAGAGAACCGCGTTCGTCATCTCGACTATGGAGTGATGATTAACCGTCTGATGTATCGCCGCCTGGTGCGCAACGAAAACATTACGCTGTTCAGCCCACACAATGTGCCGGGCCTGTACGACGCGTTCTTTGTTGATCAGGACAAGTTCGAAGAGCTGTACCTGAAGTACGAAGCCGACGAGAGCATCCGTAAGAAATCTATCCCGGCCGTCGATCTGTTCTCTACGCTGATGCAGGAGCGTGCCTCTACTGGTCGTGTTTACATTGCCAACGTCGACCACATGAACGATCACGGCGCATTCGTTCCGGAAATTGCACCGGTACACCAGTCCAATCTCTGCATGGAGATCACGCTACCGACCAAGCCACTGGCGTTCACTGACGATCCGAACGGGGAAATCGCGCTTTGCACTCTGTCTGCGTTTAACCTGGGCGCGATCCGCACGTTGGACTCACTGAAAGACGTGGCGTTCTACGCTGTGGCGGCACTGGACTCTCTGCTCGACTATCAGGACTACCCGATGGCTGCTGCAGAAATCCCGGCTAAAGCACGTCGTAGCCTGGGCATTGGCGTGACCAACTTTGCCTACTATCTGGCGAAGAACGGCTTTAACTACTCTGACGCTGCGGGCAACCAGCTGGTGCATGAGACCTTCGAAGCCATTCAGTACTACCTGCTCGATGCGAGCTGCCGACTGGCCGAAGCGAAAGGTGCATGTGACTGGTTCTCCCACACCAAATATGCACAGGGCCAGCTGCCAGTCGACCACTATCGCAAAACGCTGGATACCAACCCGGAGACCTCTTTCGAGCTGAAAATGCCGTGGGAAGAGCTGCGTGGACGTATCCGTGAGCATGGTCTGCGTAACTCCACTCTGACCGCTCAAATGCCGTGCGAGACGTCCAGTCAGATCACCAACTCCACCAATGGCATTGAGCCGCCCCGCGGCCCGGTGTCAGTGAAGTCTTCCAAAGACGGCATCGTGAAGATGGTCGTTCCGGACTTCGCGCAACTGAAAGACCAGTACGAGTACCTGTGGGATATGCCTGATAACCGCGGCTATCTGACTAAGGTGGCCATCATTCAGAAGTTCTTCGATCAGGCCATCTCTGCGAACACCAACTACGACCCGACTCGCTTCCCTGGCGACAAGGTTCCAATGATGAAGCTGCTGGAAGATCTGCTGTTTGCGTATCAGCAAGGTGTGAAGACGCTTTATTACCACAACACGCGTGATGGCGCTGGTAAGCGTGATGACGACGATCAGGTGTCAGAACCTTCCGCTGCGGAGGTTGTTGAGCCAGAAGATGAGTGCGATGGCGCGTGCAAAATCTGATGAGCGTGGGGAGAAATCCCCACCTTTTCATTGAGTTGAGTGCCTTGTTTAAACCAATAAGATAACAATTTGTTTAAAGCCACTCGATAACATTCAGAGGGAAACACATGACTTATTCTACTTTCCGTTTGGGCGCTAACGACGCAACGAAGGAACCTATGTTCCTCGGCCAGTCTGTCAACGTAGCACGCTACGATCAGCAAAAGTACCGTGACTTCGAAAAGCTGATTGAGAAACAACTCTCGTTCTTCTGGCGCCCTGAAGAAGTCGACATTACCACTGACCGCATCGACTTCAATACCAAGCTGCAAAAGCACGAACGCCATATTTTTCTGAGCAACCTGCGTTACCAGACGCTGTTGGATTCCGTTCAGGGTCGCAGTCCAAACGCAACACTACTGCCGCTGATCTCCATTCCTGAGCTGGAGACATGGGTTGAGACCTGGTCGTTCTCTGAGACGATTCACAGCCGCAGCTATACCCACATTATCCGCGGTATGGTGGATGACCCGAGCATCGTTTTCGACGGCATCGTCACGGACGAAGAGATCATCAGCCGGGCTGTAAGCATCTCAAGCGAATATGACAGACTGTACGAAATGACCTGCGCTCGCCAGCATCTTGGCGAAGACGAATTTGAACGGCTGTATGTCAGCGAGTTTGATGGCAAGCCCTACCCTCTCCAGCGCCAGCTGTTCCGAACACTGGTGTCGGTGAATGCACTGGAGGCGATTCGCTTCTATGTGAGCTTTGCGTGTACGTTCGCCTTTGGTGAGCGGAAGCTGCTGGAGGGCAACACAAAGATCATGCGCTTCATCGCGCGCGACGAGGCTCTGCATTGCGAAGGTACTGAACGCATGATCCGCTTTATGCGTACCGGTCGTGAAGGTCTGATGTGGAAGATGATTGCCGCAGAAGAAGAGAGCTTCATCTATCAGACCATGATGGACGTGGCCGGGCAGGAAATGCGCTGGGCTGACTATCTGTTTAAAGACGGCTCAATGATTGGCTTGAATGCCGACATCCTCAAAAGCTATGTGAAATACCGCACCAACCTGGCAATGCGTCGTCTTGGGCTGCGACCGCTGTTCCCGGAAATCAAAGACGATCCACTGGTATGGATGAACAAATGGCTGCTGTCAGACACCCTGCAGATCGCTCCGCAGGAAGCTGAACAAAGCAACTACCTCGTCGGCCAGATTGACTCCGCCGTCGATCGCACCGGCCTGAGCCAGTTCGCAGACCTTTAAGCCGAGTTTAACCACTTTGTGACCTGGCGCTGCTGGGTCACAATTGACGCATCAAATGAAGTCCAAAGGAAAGAAAGAAGACATGAAATTTACGAAACTGACCGATCATCTGAAACTTGCCGCAGACAAACTCGTGGGATTTAAGCCAGAGCCTTACGAGTTGAATCCTGGTTTTGGCAAGGCAACGGAAAGCATCTACTTGATGGTTGACCAGTTCCACACACTGTTTCAGCACCCACGCCGTGCCATTCCAGATCCGGCATTACTGCGTCTGCGTGCCAAGCTGATCCACGAAGAAGCTGTTACCGAGGGCATCCCGGCAGCCAAAAATGGGGATATGACGGCGCTGCTGGACGCGATGGCGGACTTCCTTTACGTGGGCGTCGGCACAATGGTGGCCATCAAAGGCGGCATCTCTACGGGCATGAGTTACTACACCCAAGAGCAGAGTGTTGATCGCTTCATCCACACCATCATGGTTCCGGGCAACACGGTCCTTGACGATATGGCCATCCCGTTTGAAGAAGCAAAAGAAGCTGCATTAATGCTGAATGCGCTGGCTGACAAACTCGAAGCGAAGCCGATAAGCGATTCCGAATTGGTGCAGGAGCTGCGCCGCGTGATGAACAAAATCTACGTTGCCTGCATGATGACCTACCGCCTGGCTGATTTTCTCGGTATCGATATTGTTGAGCTGGTGGCAGAAATCCACCGTTCCAACATGACCAAGCTGTGGCCGGCTGACGCCGAAGAGCGTCGTGTGGCGGTAGAGAATTGCAAATACGACAAGGAAGACCTGGGCTTCCGCCATGCTGAAGGGACTGACATGATGATTGGCTTCAGAATTTCTGATGGCAAGATCCTCAAATCCCCAACCTACAGCGATGTGGATCTGACTAGCTTTGTTGAGAAGGCAAAATCCTCATCTCTTTACGAGATGGTAAAAAAATAATTGTAAGTATCTACTTATCATTATATATTGCCTTGGCGTGTTTTATTGTCCAAGTTCTTAATTGCTCATTGCAATGGTGGCCTAAGAGCCACCATTTTTTTTACTCCCCTCCTAGCCTTACACACTTCTGACAGATAAACTTGTATAAAATAATATGTATGTACTTACTTATCCTGTGTGAGGTTGATTTTGTCTATCCTACTGAATCGAGACTTTACGAACGGTCAGTTTGCCAGTGGTTCGTATGCCAAAGTGGTTGAAACGGTGCTCAACACTGGCGTTCACGCGGGTGATCGCACCGGAACCGGCACAAAAAGCGTTTCATATGTCCCTTCCTACTACATGCTGACGGGCGGCTCTGTTCCACTTATCTCCGGAAAAGCCGTCAATCTGAAGCCGTTACTGGTTGAGCTGGAGTGGTATCTCAAAGGAACGGGCAACATCCAGTTCCTGAAAGACAATGGCGTCAAAATCTGGGATGCCTGGGCTGATGAAAATGGCGATTTAGGCCCGGTCTATGGCAAGCAATGGCGTCGGTGGGAAGACACCCGCATCGTGAACCATAACGAGTATTTGAGCAAAATCGACACGTTCCGTGAGCGCGGATACAAGGTCGAGGGGTATCTGGGCGTAAGTGAAGATCGCGTTGTGTTGTCCCGTGAAATCGACCAGCTACAGCGTATCGTTCACACGCTTCGCACCAACCCGACAGATCGTCGCATCCTGCTGAATGCCTGGAATGTTGGCGAACTGGAAGACATGAAGCTGCCGCCATGCCATTTCGTGTTTTCACTGTGGAGTCGCGAGCTGGACTTTGAGACCCTACTGACGATGGCCACCGACATTGGCATTCAGCACAACCGCCACGGCCACGAGTCCATTTACACCCAGATGCTGTGTCTTCTGGAAAGAGATGGCGGCATTACTGAGAACATGCTGGACGAGCTGGGCATCCCGAAACGCATTCTGAACTCATGCCTGGTGCAGCGCAGCGTCGATACCTTTGTTGGTATGCCGTTCAACATCGCCGGTTACGGCATTCTCACCCACTTCCTCGCGAAGATCACCGGCCACATGGCTGGCGCATTCGTGCATTTTGGCTTTGACGTTCATCTCTACGACAACCACATGGAAGGCGTTGAGGAACTGATGAAGCGCGAGCCGCCCAAAGAGTCCGACCCGGTTGTCATCTTCCCGCATGAATGGGCCGAACTGGACGACTTCAAATGGGAAGGTGTGCAGGTGTGCGGCTACAGCCCTCTTCCGTGGATCAAGGTTCCAGTGGCGGTGTGATATGGCCAGAGGGATGTATGTGTTGTGTGAAATTGAAGGTGTGCTGGCGAGAGCCAGCCATCGCAAAGCAGTGCCTGATGCGGATGCAGGCGCTCTCATTGCCGGTGATGAACTCATCTTTCCAACCAGCCGCATGTTGCGTGGTTTTGCTCGCTCCGGTGCTGAAGTGGTGCTTATCAGTAGTCGTCCGGAAGCGCTCGAAGGCCCAACCAAACGCTGGCTGAAGGACTTCGGCATTGATTATGACTGGCTCCACCTGGTTCCGCGCGGTGTCAGTTTTGAAACCCATATCAAGCGCACGCTGGCAGAGCACAAAGGTGACTTACTTATCGCCGCACTGGTTCATGATCCGCGTCTGCGTTCTGCGCTGGCAGATTCTCACCAGCGACCAACCATCTATGAGGTAAGCCAATGAAGATGATTGCAGCTGTCGGCCGCAACTATGAAATCGGCATTGGCAACGAACTTCCCTGGCGTTGCCCGACCGATCTGAAACTGTTCAAACAACTCACCAAAAACGCCACTGTCGTGATGGGACGTAAGACGATGGAAAGTCTCAAGCGCCCGCTGCCAGAGCGCCATAACCTCGTTTTGACGCGCTCTCGTGGCTATACCCCCAATGGGTTCTACCCCGCTGGCATCGATGACGTTTTGAGACTACCAGATCCGGTCTGGGTGATTGGTGGCGGGCAGATTTACTCGCTCTTTATGCCACACGTAGAAGAGATCTGGCTGTCGCATATTGGCGTGGATGTGCCGGGCGCGGATGCGTTCTTCCCGGCGCCAATGATGCGTTCTTTAGGGTTCGTACCAGTCGAAACGGCTTATACCCAACGTGCAAATGAGGATGAGCCTGGCTTTTTGCAGATCGTATACAGAAGGTCGTAATGGATTACCGGATTGGAATCACTGGCGCACAGGGCAGTGGAAAAACAACCTTGGCAAGGTACATCGATGCGCATTATGGCATTCCGTATGTGGATGCCGGCGTTGGCAAGCTGATGAGCAGTCTGGGGGTGAAGGTTGGCGAGCGTTTGCCTCTTTACGAACGTCTTCAGGTTCAGATGGAGATTGCCAGACACATCGAGATGATCACCCGCGGCGTTGAAGGTTTTGTTATCGACCGCACGCCAGCCGATGTCATGGCTTATACGCTTGACCTGGTCGGCCAGACCAACGAAGACCGCTGCATCGAGCTGGCTCTCGACATTGAGCAGTTTTGCCACAAAGCGGCCATTTCCAACTTCAATGCTATCGCGGGTCTTCGCCCGGGCGTTGAGCTTTCCAGCAAAGATCTCGCGCGTCCCCAGCGAGGATCGCTTGACCGTCTCTATGTTGCTCGCATCGATGCACTTATGTGCGGTGAGCTGACAAAAATCAACACGCTTCCCCAAACCGGCGATCTGCAGGTGTTCGTTATCTCTGAAAAGTGCCGCAAGGTTGAAGCGCGAGCCAGATCGGTATTGCGAGTGCTGGACAGAGCCGCTGAAAACATCGAGCGCCGTATAACAGGACGAGTGACCTTCCACTGAATGTTGCTCCCCTGTTGGGCAGTGTGACAATAAGACACGCGAAATGAATCGAGGAAAAACAGAATGATAGACGAACTTCCCCTCTCGGATGAATTAGATCGTAAAGCGATTGAAGCACTGATCCGCATTGCTGACGAACAATCCCGCTCTTTGATGAGTGAACGTGAAGCACGTCTGGCTATCCGCGCAGTGTTTGAGTCCGTTCAAGGGCTTGTTGGGGAAGAGGTTGGCGAAGCCATCAATGTGGCGATGTCGCAGTTCAATGGCGGCACCAAGCGCCCTCTGTTTCCTATGCACCTCAAACTCTCAGGCGGTACGGTTCTGTTCGTATCCGTTTGCCTGGAGACCAATCAAATCCAGATCCTCAACACATCAACGGGCGAATGGCGCGAGCCGGTCGTCTGCGAAAGTGGCGAGGACGCACTGAAAAAGGCTGCTCAGTTTGTGCGTGGCGCACTGCTGAAAGGCGCGAAGAAGCTGTAAGGAGTACCAATGACCACGATTGTCGGTGGCGTCGATATTGAGTCCACAGGGCTGGACTTCACATCCGGCCACAAAATTATCGAAATCGCGATAACCCGTTATGAACTGGAAACCCAGAAGCACATCGACAGCCTTGAGATGCGCTTCAACCCGCGTCGCAGTATCGATCCGAAGGCGCAGGCGGTGCATGGCATTTCACTGGAAGATCTGGCGACGGAACCGCTACTGGCTGACCACGCAGGCAAGATTGCTGCGTACATGGGCGCATGTAGCGCGTTAGTCGCCCATAACGGAGAGGCTTTTGACCTTCCGTTCATTCGCCACGAGTTCGGTAGCTATGGGGTGAAATTGCCAGATATCCCTCTGGTTGACTCCATGCTAGATGGCTTGTGGGCTACCGAGGATGGGAAGCGCCCACGCCTGGAAGAGCTGGCGTTCTCACTTGGGTTCACTTACGACCGTGAGAAGGCCCACAGCGCCCTCTACGATACTGACCTGATGATGCAGTGTTTCTTCAAAGCCCGAGAGAAATACGGCTTCTTCAAACTCCCATTCGAAAGCGCCTGATGGCGCTTTTTCTTTGCCTTCAGTTCTTCTAACTGCCTGTAATTATGACTTTTCCGCCTGATAGGTTTTGCCAGAATACGCTCAACCAAAACGCGGAAACGCACCAACGAAAACATAAGGAGTTAAAAATGAGCGCAGTTACCAACACTGTTAAAAACGATGACCTGGATGAACTGACTGCAATGCTGCAATCTCTCGACGAACCAGTTCAGAAAGCTGCGAAAATGAACGGTGTCGACGAGATCGACGATCTTCTCTCTGGTCTGGATGATGCAATCGCAAAACCAGTCGAGGCGGTGGCGGATGAAGTCATGAATGCCAGCTCTACCGGCGATCTGAGTAGCGTTCTGGAAGAACTTGAGATTGAGCACGAATCGGTGAAGGTCGAGGAACCAGAGCGTGACCTTGTTGCGGAGATAGTGAACGAGCCAGCGCCTGAACTTGATGCTCGAAGTACTGAGACTACCGGTACAGATCCAACCCCTTTACCTTCAGTGGCGTCAGAGCCTAAACCTGAAGAAGAGCAGCCAAAACGCCAGAAGGTAAAATCAGAGCGTGCGCCGGCCAAACCTCGCTTCACGCTGGAAGGTAAGGACGAATCGTTCTATGCGACAGCCGGTCTGGAAAGTGAGCGCTTTACTGCCGCATTCGAAGCGGCGCCAGTCAAAGCGAAAGACAAGATCTTAAACCTTTTGAACTGGTTTAGTGGTGGGCCTGAAATCAGCGTCTACACGGTAATCGCAATGCGCCATATCCTTGACGCGAACACGGCGACCAGCAATAGCATTAAACTGGCGCTAATGAGCAACCCGGAGAAACCATATCCGCTCAACACCGCTTCGACTCAGGCTGGCCAGATGATGGCTGTGTTTCCAGCTACTGGCATTGCCACCAGGGAAGGTGGAAATCTAACCCTTAATAAAGAGTCGCCGATCGTCAAAAAATTCATAGCGGAGTATTCCATTGGATGATGTTCCCCTACCCGATCTAAAGCCCCCTGAGAGCTTTAGGACGCTGGGTAAGCTAATTGCATACCCAGCATCGATAAAACGCGCCAGAGAGCTTCCCGTTTGCGAATCTGGCGCGTTCTTCTTTGTTTGCTATCCGTTGGATTAAATGAAAAAATAGGTAAGTATTTACCTATCAGAGCAAAGTAATGATCGCAGCCGAAAAAATCAAAAAGCGAGAGCGTGATGCCTCTCTTCGCGACCTTTGGCGCACACCGCAGTGGTTGTTTGTCGCCATCCAACGTTACATAGGCGTAAAGTTCGATGTGGACGTCGCCTGCAACAAAGATAATGCTCTCCTGCCGAACTTTATCGGTGTTGAGCGTGATGCGCTCAAGTGCAGTTGGGGAGAACCTGGCACTGTGGCGTTCCTTAACCCGCCCTACTCCAAAATCACCCCCTGGATAGACGCAGCCATTCGCGAGCAGGCGCGTGGAGTGACGACGGTCATGCTGATACCACAATCCCTCGATACGCAGTGGTACGAGCGTGCGGCTGAATGCGCCAACGAAACCGTCATCTTGTCTGGCGGCCGCGTGGCATTCGTTGAGCCGGATGTTGAACTTGGGCTGGTGGAGGTGAACATCAACCCTGGTGGCAGCATGTTGCTTATCTTCCGTGGCTACTGTCAGGAAGCTGGGCACACCATCAGCAAGATACCGCTGGCGGTGATGAAAAAGCTGGGTGGTTATGATCATGCCAATGTTGTCAGGAAGAAGAGACCGCGTAAAAAGGCAGCGTAAACACCAGTCTGGGAGTTAGTTTGAGAACCTGCTTCCGTATATATAAATAACTAAGTACTAATTATTAATATATACAGACGCAGGCTTTTTAAGACGTGATTTCCAAACAACTCCCAGACCGTTTTACACCTCCAGAACCCACTGGAACCCCTCTCCAGACGCTCTAGAATCGATTTTATGAACCACAGTAAGGAAAACTATCATGGTATACCCGACGAACGTCGTAGCGCTCGTTGAGAGCGATTTTCTGGCCAAAGTGCGCGACATGATGAAAGATCGCGATAAGGCTTTCAGTCTCTACGAATGGTCGCTCAAATGTCTTCATTCAGGCGAGCACAAAGAGCTGGTGGAGCAGCTGTTAGGGGAACTCATCAATGAGGTGTTTGCCCTGAACGTCCAGCTTCATGGTCGAGAAAATAATCAATCGAAATAATCGGTAAGTACTTACCATTTAAAACGCAGATCGCCAGTGATAAAATCTACCCGCTTTCCGGATTGATTCCGGCAGCTCGACCTGATGGGTGGGGGATAGCGTCACTGGCGTCAGGTTTAAAAAAAAGCTCACTACCAGCGTAGAACCGGCACCGTTTAGGGGTTGGGGAAGGGGGAACCAAAGTGAGCAGAGAGAAGGGTCACTTTATGATTGTCGAGTCTGGAGTGTTTCGAGAGGTTGAATCCAGTACTCCCCTTCATAAAGTGTGGGAAGATCTCGGTTCTGGGGTGCTGTCATCCATAACTTCCCAAGCCTAAGCTGGCAGTAGACTTAGGTCATA
>PPYE01681603.1_pt1 | contig 13438 bp, 2 predicted proteins | sample 1559881 | NCBI WGS metagenome assembly PPYE01 (sample SAMN08240022, study PRJNA423297) | Human gut metagenome, whole genome shotgun sequencing project.
TATTTTTTGTGATCTTCTATGAAGAAATGAGAAAACCCTATTTTGGCTAGATACCAAAATAGGGTTTATCTACAGTCTGAAAGGATCACCGCTTCTGCGATGATCCTTTTCCATTTCTGCCCAATATAAAAAAGAAGGAGCGCTGGCTCCTTCTTTTATTGTGCGCTGGGATCAGCTTTGGTCGCTGTCGTCTTTGCGCTGGCGTTTTCTGCTGACGCCGATGACGGTCATCCCTGCCAACGATGCCAGGCACAGGACGAACAATGCGCGAGTGTGTGTATTGTCGCCGGTCTGCGGTGCATCCTTGTCGTCCGATTTATCCGTGGTGGTCGTGGTGGTTGTGCCAGACGTGCCTGGGGTTGTCGAATGACTTGGTGTGCTTGGGCTCGATGGTGTGCTTGGGTTGGATGGCGTGGTTGGATTGTCTGGATCCTTGTTGTCATCCGGTTTTTCTGTGTCCGGAATGTCGGTTGGATCGTCTGGATCATCGGCGTCTGGTTTTTCCGGATCTGGAATGTCGGTCGGATCATCCGGATCCTCTGGTTCTGGATCGTCTGGATCTGGATCTGGTTTTTCCGGATCAGGGATGTCGGTTGGATCATCCGGTTCTGGATCTTCCGGATCTGGGTCTGGTCGTTCCGGATCAGGAATGTCGGTTGGAATGTCGTCGTTGGTGATGGTGATGACGCCATCTTCCTGGGTGACGGAGGAGGTGAATCCTGCCGGCACGTTGATCTCGACGACGCTCCAGCTGTGACCAACAGGCAGTTCTTCCCAGAGGGTGGTCCAGTCGTTGCTGTCGCTCAGCGTGACAGGATCGCCCCATGGCTGGCCGTCGCAATAGAGCTGGACGGTGACAGAATCAGCACGCGTGCCGCCGTCGTCGATCGTCCATTCTTTGTTGGCGCGGATCTCTGTGGTTTCCTCGGTGGTGTCGTCGTTGATGATCGTGAAGGTGTCGCCGCTCTGGCTGACAGTGGCTTTGAAACCATCCGGCACATTGAGCTCGACGACGGTCCAGTTGTGGCCGCTTTCGAGATCGTTCCAGGCGTAGCTCCAGTCGTTGGCGTCGTTCAGCGTGACAGGATCACCAAATGGCTCGCCGTCGCGCATCAGCTGCACGCTGACAGAATCTGGACGCTCGCCGCCATCGTCGATCACCCAAACCTTTCTAACGTTGACGGTCTCAGGTTTCTGTTCGGTGTCAACGTCGTCGTTGGTGATGACAAAATGGTTGTCGTAGTGGTTGGTGTAGGACGCGAATCCTTCTGGCGCATCCACTTCTTCAACGGTCCAGGTAAAGCCGAGCGGCAGATCTTTCCATTCGTGCTTCCAGTCGTTCTTGTCGTTCAGCGTGACAGGATTGCCATAAGGCTGGCCATCTTTTTCCAGCTGAACCTTGACAGATTCTGGCTGCTCGCCGCCGCTGTCGATCTTCCAGACTTTCTGCACGGAAACAGAGGTTGTCAGTGCTTCGCCTTCATGCTTGGTGTTGGTGAAGTAGACCTTCGCCGTGTCGCCGCTTGGGATCGTGCCGGTATTGCCACTGTTGCTGGTGGTGTAACCGTCAGCATTGGCGTTGGTTTCTTCAACGGTGTAGTCGAGACCTGCCGGCAGACCGCTGGCTGTGATGGACTCGCCATGCTTCAGCATGAACGTAGCTTTGCCGTTTTCGAACGTCATGTCGCCAAATGTTCCGCTGACGCTATCAGCTTTCGCGCCTGTGGTCGATTCGCCAGTGAGCGTTACAGTGAATGTGAACGCACGATCTGTTTCGCCGCGGTTGCCCTGGACGATCTTTTCAACAGTGAGGGCGCCTTTCTTGACGTTGGTGAAATCGTAGGTGTAGACGTTTTCATCGCCACCTTCAACTGCTACCGCTTCGCCAGACGCTGCCGCGCTGTCGTAATCCTGTGGCACCGTTTCCGCTACTTTGTAGCGATAGAGCACGCCATTTTCATCGTACTTCGGCAGATCGCTGTAGGTGTAGGACCATTTGTCGGTATCGGTGTTTGCCCACGTTGGCTGGCCATCGGCTACGTCGACTGTTGTCCACGCTTCCCCATCGGTGCTGCGCAAAAGCGTCAGCTGAAGTTCCGCTGGCTGTCCGCCGACCCAGGTCTTCATCCCGGAAACCTTCACTTTGCCAGTGAGGGTATTGGTGAGATTGAAACCATCAGTTGTGCAAACGTACGCAGAACCATCCGGCAGCGTTTCCTCGACGGTGTAGGTATATGCCTGACCGGTTTTATCTGCCATTGGCAGATCTTTGTAGACGTACGTCCAGGTGTTGTCATCATTTTTCGTCCACTCCGGCGTTGCATTGACTGTTTCAGAATCGCCACCTTCAACACTGCACTTGAGCGTCAGCGTCAGAGTTTCTGGACGGGTTTTGTACGCATCGCCGTTGTCCTTCCAGGTTTTGGTACCGCTGATCTCGCCCTTCGCTGTGTTGGTGATGATGGTTTTGTCAGCATCACTGTAATCGTAGGACGTGAGGTAGTTGCCAGTACTCGTTTCTACAGCAAAGTAGATGTACTCATTGCCATCCTTATCATAGGCTGGCAGATCGGTGAATGTTCCTGTCAATTTATCTTTTGTCAATTTCAAAGTTTGATCAGGAACTTTTTTCGACTGATTGTCTCCGGCCTCACTACCAGTGGTGCGCCAGAGTTCAACCTCAATCTCCTGACCTTCCATGCCAACCCATTTCTTTTCAACGTCGAAGCTGGTCTTTTCAACGTTGGTGATGGTGTAGGTGACAGTTCCATTGCCATCCTTTGTGGAAGACACGTCGAGTTTCATGTAATCATCTGCGCCGGTAACATTTCCTTCAACAACCTGATACTGCGTTTCTTTCTGGCTGTCGTTGTAGTACTTCGGCAGATCGGTCCACGTATGTTCCCAGTCGTTTTCTTTGCTTAGCGTTACGCTGGAAAGACTTGTCCAGGTGCCATCCTCGCCGTTTTTGTATTGCAATGTGGCTTCGATGGCTGCGTTCTCAGGAACATTTCCTTCTGGATGCCAGTTTTTCTCAACTGTGATAGAAGTTCCTGTCGTGTTCAACGTGTTCGTCACAGTGAAATCCAGGTCGTCAGTGTTCGCTGCGCTTTCTGGCTCGTACTTGGTTTCGTAGGTGCCATTGTAATAGCTGCCGTTGTTGTCAACGAAATACTGATCACTAATAACGCCACCCTCAGCCTTGTACCCAGGCTGCAATTCCACCACGCGATATTCGCCTTCCGGCAGGCCGGAGATGGTGATCTTGTGATCGGTGTCGCCATCTGTTTTTTCGTTGCCGTACAGTGTGAACACCTTGTCCTGATTGTTTCGGCTCTGCAGCGTTGTCCATTTGCCATCTTCCTGGCGCTGAACGATAAAGCTTGCTGTCCAGGTGTAGGTGTCACCGCCTGGAGATGGACGGGTGCCAAACTGGTTGTTGCCATCGTTCCAGACTTTGGTGATCGTCAGGCTGTCGAGATCGAGGGTGTTCGTCGTGATCCATTTGCCGCTGATATTTTCCAGCTTTGCGCCGAGGACCAAGCCTTCGCCATCAACGGTGTAGTCAATCGTGCCATCCTCATTTGGAGCTTCTGCAATCGTGAGCGTCTGGGACTTTTCATTGGTTCCATCCGCAACTGTCACAGAAGTTTCAACGACGCGGTATTCCAGACGAACGATCTCGCCATTAGCTTTGACTGCGAGCGGCAGTTTTGTAAACGAACCGCTCCAGGTCGCGGATGGATTCAAAGTGCCTTCGATGATTTTGGTGAATTCAACTTCTTCCGGTAACTCCTTGCCATCAAAGTACGCATCAGCGTTCGTCCATTCACCATTCTCAGTTTCGCGAACCTGCAGCTGGAAGGTGACACTCAGCTCGCGACCGAGGTAGTCCTCCGTGATCGCATTGCCGTCGCTGTCTTTCCACTTCTTTTCAAAGTTCACACTGGTGCTCGTTGAGTTTTTGAGTGCTTCAAGCTTTCCAACGCCGTCGTCGCCAATTGTCGTTGCGTCGATCGAAACGCTGCTTGGGTCGCCTTTATAGATCCCTGTCAGATCTTCCAAAGCGTCCAGATTTTCTGTTACTTTGTAGGTCCAAGGCATCCCGTTTGGCGCGTAGACTTCAAACTCGTCATTATCTGTGGAGGTAATGGTGTAATTCCAGGTACCTTCCTCAAATTCTATGCTGTACTTATTTGGGTCTACACTTACACCATTTTGAATCAACGTTTCTGTGATCTGGTTGCCTTCGGTGCCCTGCTGTTTCGCTGTGCGGGTGACAGTCAGGATTTCTTTGAATGCTTCCTGCGATGGACGAATGCCAAACTGATCGTTGTAGTCGTCCCATTCCTTGCTGCCTTCCAGTTGGATGAACGTTTTCTGAGTAGAAACGTTCTTGAAAGTTGCCCAGGATTTTTCCGGCTCATCACTCTGCGTATCCAGCGTTGCTTCAGGATTTTCAGATTCTGTTGCTACTACTGGCTCAAGACCGGAAACAGTTGTCTTGTTTTCGCCGCCTGACAATTTCTCGTCGTCGAACTTAAGATCGCCAAGTTCTGCATAGGTGTCGTAGCCGTAGAGGAAGTTCTCAGAGGTTTCGGTCACAGTGTACACAAACTTCGAGCCATTTGGCGCGTAGATCTCAAGGTTTTCAAATTTCAGAGCATCGTTTTCAAGTGTTACTGTTGACCCATCTTTTTCAGCGGCAGCGTACGCTTTCTTCACATCCTGCCAATCCCATTTGATGGTTTCCTTAAAAGACGTATCCTCAATGGTTGCATTCTCCTTGCCCTCCTTATCGGTTCCTGTGTAGGTACGCGTCAGGGTGAACTGGATCGTTGGGAATTTGTCGTTTTCTTCGGTTCCCAGGTCTGCTGGCAGCTGGAGGAATTTCTTCACGTGAAGCTCGCCTTCTGGCGGATTGTAGATGTTGGTCGCCACGTAGGTGTTGGATTCTGGATCGCTGACGGTGAACACATCTTCCAGCGCCGGACCATTTTCGCCAAGCTCGGCACTTGCTTCACGCATGTAGTAGGTGTAGACATTCCCTTCTGCGTCGTAACGTGGAAGCTTGAGCGCTTTGTCGGTGTCGTTTCCGTCAGCGTTCTTTTCCATGAAGGTGAAAACATAGGTGCCATTTTGATGGGCGCTGGCCCAGTTGGTCACTGTTTGCGTTGCAAACGATTCCATCTTGCTATAATCCAGCTTGCCATTGTCATCCTTCACTTCATCTGCTGATTTCGTTGTGCGATACAGCTCAAACGTGACGGCTGGCAGGTTGATATCGTCATAGCCGTTCGGCATGGATTCGGCTTGCCAAATCTTCTGACCCTGGAATGCGACCTGATCGTCAAGGCTGTTGACAAACATGCCGCCTTCCTTGAGGGCGTTCGCGGCGTAATCCTCAGAGAACACCTTGTCCTCGTCGATATTCTCGTCAAATTTATCCTTCATCTCAGCGAAATTCAGCACATAGCTTTCGCCACCAGTCTTGATTTCGTCTGCGGTTCCAAGATAATTTCCTGCCGAGAAAGTGAAGTCGTTGGTCTTGTAGTAATCGCCGACGACGTAGTCGTAGGATGGATAGTCAACCAATGTGCGCTCGATGGCATAGTATTGAATCTCATAGCCGAGTGCGTCATACTTCTGCACATCGTACATCGTCACGCGCCAGCTGTTCGGGTCGATCTCATCGGACACTGTATCGTCGTCCTCCGTAGTCGACACTGGTCGTGGGTCCCAGCGATAGTCTTGCTTGACAAGCTCCACGCGCTCTTTTCCATTCTTATCATGCACAACACGGTACACATCGATGTAAATGTCCGGGCGGTGGTTTTGCTCGTAGACATACTGGTCGTTCCAGTGCTTGTACCAGACAACGTTCTTCGTATTACCGAGACCGTTGGTGACAGTCATCTGCTGGTCGTCGTGCGGAATCGTTCCATCAGGAGCGATTGCTTCGTCCTTGGATGTGTACGAATCCTGCTTCACGCTGGTGGAGAATTCGTCGAGCAGGTTCAGCAGTTCTTTTTTGCCTTCGTAGTCAGTCGGCAAATTCTTCTCGAAATAGTCCTTGAGCGCGGCTTTGCCGGTGATCTGCGTTGCAGGCTCTCCAGAACCAGCGATCCAAACTTCCTTTACGGTGTAAGATGCCACGGAACCGCTCTCGTCGTATTTTGGCAGATTGAAGAAAGTCACTTCCTCTGTTGCAGTGTCTCCATCCAGCTCCAGACTGAGCTTTTGCAGAGAGGATGCTTCATTTCCTTCCTTATTATAGATAGGCGTGTCCGATACCCCAAGGTTGACAGAAATTTCATTGATCGTTCTGTCCTCGGAATCATAGCCGTCGGCAAATTCCAGCTGGATGTATGGATAGATGGCCGCATTGCCAAGCTTTTCATTCGCCGCAGCCAGCGCGTCGCGCAGCTGGCCTTTGCCGTCGTTCCAGGTTTTGGTGACGGTCAGGTCGATGTTGCCAAGACGGCGGTTGTTGACGATGAAGATCTTTTCGCCGGAAACAGTCGTCTCGCTGTAAGTGGCTTCGTAGCGATGGTGGGTGGTTTGATACTGGTAGACAGACTTCTCTCCTGGTGCTGTTGCGGTCTCATAGTCTGGTATTCCAGCGCCAAAAGTGTATGGCTGCAGCGGAACCTGCGCGTCGTCGACGCTCGTTTCGAGAATATAGACGTCGTTCAATGTTTTACCTTCTGGCAGATTGATGCCAACTTCTTCTGTCCACACACCATTTTCAAGGGTGACAGTTCCCAGCTCGGTATCCGGCGATCCTTCGTCACCTTTCAGATACACATTGATCGTCACATCGCCGCGGTGTGCGCTGTCGCTGTCGTCGCTCCATTCCTTGCGGACCATGATGCGCTGGCCTTCACCTGGTGGCGGGTTGATGACTTTTGTGTAGTAGTCGCCAGTTTCAGAATCGCGCGTTGTTTCATAGATTGGGAAATAGGCGTCATCTTCATTGACCTCAAGCAGGAGATATTCATACTCGCGCCCATTCTCGTCGTAGCGAGGAAGATCGTTGATGACGGTGTGCCAGGTTTTCAGCCAGTCTTCTTCCCACTTGTCAGTTGGGTTGTTCTTATCGTGCGCTTCAACAGAGCCTTCTTTTTCTGTTTCAACGCCGATGTTGCCCTTGAAATCTTCCGGCACTGGTTCAAGAATCTCAGCCTCGTTTCTGTCCAGCGTAAACTGGAGATACACTGGCGTGCTGTCCGTCAGCGCGCTGCCGCTTGGCAGACGATAGAGATTGAAGGTCACTTCTTCAGGATCTGTGCCATCTTCCCAGACCTTTGTCACGTCGTAGTTGATGGTGTCGGCGATGCTGTTCTCGATGATTGTGTCGCCGCCAACGTTGTCTTCAGGATCTGTGTATTCAACAGAATATTGAACATCCTGGCCATTTTGTTTTAATGTGAAGCTGGTCACGCGTCCAGACGCATCTGTCTCACTGGTGACTGCTTCCCCATTCTGATACACGGCTGTCTCTGCCCAGCGATAGGCCACATCGCGTCCCAGCGGACCGACGTTTGGCACGGTTGCAGAGGTGTGCCAGTAGGCCATGTTTTCTTCGGTAATGTTCTCCTGCGTGCGTGTCACTTCAGGATAAGCGTTGTACCATTTTCCTTCATCTTCGGTACTATCCAGATACTGCACCTGCAGGGTGTACTCGACGCTCACATTTTCCATGTAGCCCTGATAAGCAGCGGCGTTCCATTTTTTGGTGAGCTCTACCTGTCTCGTCCCGCTCAGGCGGTTGGAAAGAACGCCTCCATTGTACAGGCAAATGTCATCAGAGCGGCGTTTCGTTTCGCCATCATAAATCTGAGCATGCTCAGGCAGGGCGTCGTCGGTAATCTCTACTTTACCCTGGCCTAAGTCTCGTCCAACTCTGCCGAAAACCTGCTCATAGGTGTTGTCGCCGGCTTCGGCATTGACGATTTCTTTCAGGAAATAGATGTAGCGGTAGCCATCGGAATCGTACTTGTCGAGAGAAAGCAGATTGTCATTCCCGTCTTCAATTCTCAGATCAATATCCGCTTGCGGCTTATAATTGGCGCTTTCCTCGCTGCTCAGCTCGATGGTGATAACCTTGTTGCTGGCGTCCTTGACTGGCGCAACCTCACCATCCAAAGCATCCTCGCGGTAGCGCCAGAGCTCAAAGGTGAGATTTGGGCGATTCACTTTATTCTCATTCCAGGTTTCCCAGTCCAGCCACACCTTCTTAGCTTCGAAGGTGGTTTCGCCGGTGAGACGGAGATTCAGCGTGCCGTCTGGATAGATGGCGTCGGTGTCGCTGTTGTGGTTCACAGCGTGGGTGTTGTCGTAAGTGGCGACGAGGTAATCGTTCTTATCCTCATCGGTGAGAGAACTCGGAAGTTCAAATTTGATATCTTCATTCCCTACTGGCTCTTTCTCTGCCTTAACATCCACATTGTAATTGATCAGCGCGCTGTTATCGCTGCTGTACATTGGCTGATCTTTGATGGTGAAGGTGAACGTTGTCGGCTGATCGGTGCTCGTTCCTTCGGTGACCACATAATCAAGCTTGCCCTGTTCCTTCAGAGATTGCAGCGTGACTGGTGTCGATCCTTCTTCTCCGTTGAGAACAAAGTTTGCTAACACCAGATCACCAGCTTCTTTGCGCACGCCATCAACACGTTCGCCCAATGTCCCCCAGTCGAGCTCGACGGTGAAAACGATATCGGTGAGATAGGTGTAGACCCATGCGCCTTCATCATTCACCGTTGCTTCGTAGCCATCCATGGCTGGTGGCTCAGCTTTGCTGGCTTCGCCGTTCGGGCTGAAGGACCATTCGATGGTGGTCGTGTCGAGCACGGTTGTGCCATCCTCGCTAAAGATCTTGATTTCTGCCGGCAGATCCTTCACGCTCAGTGTGTAAGCGTTCGAGCCGGAATTTCCCACGGTGAGGCTTGGCATTTCTCCCAGGCCAGCTTCTGTCATATTAGCGAAGGTCAGCTGTTTCCAGTCGCCATCGTCCACCTTGAAATAGATCGGCGTATTGTCGAGGGTGAATGCGTCATGGTCAGGGCGCTTGCTGTCTGCGTTGTTGTTGTCGTACCAGAGAACGGTCTGGATCGGTGTAGTCGTCGCAGTGATCTGAGTATTTTCTGGCAGCTGCGCGGTTTCTGCTGCGATGGTGAGTGATGACTTTGTGCCAATGACCGTCGCGTTGTCCTCTGTTGAGATATATGCAGAAAGCGTGCTCTCCCCAACATTGTCCGCCAGGGTGAAAACGTCTGCCTGGAAAGCGAGGTTGTAGTTCCAACTTCTTCCATTAGAAATGTCACCGTTTTTTGTCTCCGGCTCGGTTTCTTCCGAATCGGTTGGGTTCACAGGCTGGATGATCGGAATGGTGAGCGTACCGCTGGCTGCGTCGTAGGTCACCTTGCCGATCGTTGCGCCGGAATCGCCGGTCATTTCAAAGATATTGGTGTTGTTGAACAGGAAGCCGTCTGCGTAGACGGTCGTGTCCTTGACACTGATCTTCTCTTTTGGCAGTGTGGTGCCTTCCGGCAGCTGGAGAACGATATTGAAGGTGAAGGTTTGTTCTTCATAGCTCTCTGGATTGGTCATTGTTGCGGACGCAGCGACATTGAACGCAGGGAGCTTGCGTTCGACAGGCGCGAAAGGTTCGTCTGCTGTCAGCTGCAATGTGTAGGAGATTGCTGCTTCTCCCTGCTCCTCTGCATCCTTGGAAACAGTGATGGCTGTCGAGCCTGCATTGCCCTGAGCGCCAGATGGCGTTGCGGTAGCGGTAATCTCTGCAGTTTCAGTCAGCGTTTCTGCGTCTACTGTAAGCGCGCTGCCGCTGAATGTAACGGAATACGTCGGCGGGGTTCCATCAGTGAGCTTTTCTGTGCTCTGCGTGATGGTGAAGGTCAGCAGATCGCTGGTATCGCTGGTCACGCTTGCATCTTCTGGCAGAGTGATTGTAGCGATCTGGGTATCACCTGCGGTAATGCTGTTATTTCCTTCATTATAAATAGCCTCTGCTGGCAGAGAAATGCCTTGCGGCAGATCGATGCTGAGGGTGAAGGAAAAATCGTTCGTTCCTTCTGGAATTTTTTCCTTGGTAACATCCGCCTTGGCTGTGATCGTGAAATTGTCCAGCTTTCCGTCAGCGTTCAAGGTCAGAGTGTTTGGCTCTGCGTTGACGCTGAGATCGTAGAACGCATTTTCATTAACCGGTGGTTCTTCTTTTTCAATCTTAATGGAGGTAGCTTCGCTGCTTCCATCAGCGTTGATCGTAATGTCGCCACTGGTGAATCCATCGCTCACCTTCAGCCCTGTGACGGTGATGTTGTAGCTCCGGGAATTTTCTTCGCCGGAGCGGGCTGCTGGCGTCACATCGTTTTCACCGGATGCATCAGCGTCTGGCAATGGCTGGGTGATGGTGAGGGTCAGGGTGTTGTTTTCTTCATTATATGTGTCTTCGATTGTCGCTTCATCAGCATCCGCACCAAGCGTTGCTTTTGTCGCTTCATCTGCGGTGATGCCGGTTGGCAATTGGATATCGAAATCAAAGGTAAGTTCTGTTTGATCCGTAATTTTTTCAGGATTAACTTTTGCGGTTGCGTTGAAGGACAGCGCGCTGAGCGTGCCGTCTGTGATCGTCAGTGAGTCCGGGGTATTGCTGATTGTCAGATCAACAAGCTCGCCGTCCTGACTACCGTCGTCTTCTGGATTATTTTCGTCATCCGTCGGGCCTTCTGCTGGCGCCTTGAACAGAAGATTCACGTCGGCGTCAATCTCAACATCGTCCTCGGCTGCATTGGCAGCCTGGACGCTCATGGACTCAACGACGGTGTCAACAACATCTTCCACGGGATTTGGTTCCATTGATGGCTGATTCCCGGTGTCGGTGGTGGTATCATCTGTTCCTGGTGTTGTTGGGATGTTGCTGTCGCTATTGCCATCGTCGGATGTTGGTGGCAGCTGTTCGGTACCGCCATCAGTAGCAGATGGTGGCTGAGTTGCATCGCCGGTCCCTGGGGTGGTTTCTTCCGATGGAGTACCAGGGTTTTCCTGACCAGTTTCGCCGTCGTCAGAGCCGCCGGTTTCCGTGCCTGGCTGCTGCTCTTCGGTTCCTTCATTGTCCGTCTCCGGCGTTTGTTCCGGTTCTTTTTCTTCAACGGTCACATCCACATGCACATCGCCCTCAGTAATTTCCAGAGCGATGTCTTTCTGCTCCTCGTTCTCCGCTGGCTCAGCAGCAGGATACTGGAGCGGAATGCTGTATTCCTTGCTCTTTTCTGTAGCGGTGAAGCTCAGCTTATAATCGCTCTCTCCATCTTTTGCGAGAGAAAGCCCATCTTTCAGATCTGATTCATCGATCAGCGTCGCTTCATCTTTACTCAGCGTGATCGCGACCTCGGCAGACTCCACATTATCTGCGAGCGCTACATTTATCTTTAGCTTTACGTCGGTGTTATCCGCCGCAATCTCTTTTTGCTCATCCGCCGAGCTTTGTGGATCGGTCGTCAGCTCAACGCGAACGGCTGGCGTGGAAGCGCCGGTGTCATCGCCATTTGCAAATGCGAAGGTGAACAGCTCTGCTGGCATGGATGAAAACAGAATCACGAAAGCCAGAAAAAAGCTGAGCACCTTTTTCTTCATTGATACATGTTTATTCATGTCTCTCACCTTTCTCTCTATTATTGTAAAAACATTTCTCTTTGCGCGTGTGCGCTTCCGCGTCTCAGGGAATCATGCGCTCAGCCATAATCGTCCACATTATAACGACATAGTGCTAGAGCGCATTGGCGCTCCCTAGCGGTGGGTGTTTTTAACAAAATGATATCCTCCTCTTTGCTTGAGCGCTGTTCACTCTCGTTTTTCCATCTCTTCGAAATTCTGCGCGTAGCGCGCGCGGCGCTTGCCAACGGCATAGCCTGTGCAGACTGGACAGCCGCTGTTCTGCGCGCCTGTGCGGGAGTAGACGACGGCTTCCCAGCTGTGGCCGTTCTTACACTGCCACCAGACTCTGCGGCGACTGCCTGGCAAAACCTGATCTGGTGTGAGGTCGCCGTTTTTTGTTGGATGCCATTCGGCAGCGATCTTTGGATATTTTGTGGCGAGATCGTTGAATCCTGGCAGGACTTTGACGTTTTGGCAATATGGGCACCCGCCGTGACGTCGTGTGCGGCTGGTGACGACGGCCTGGTATTCGTGGCCTTTGTCGCAGATCCACCAGACTTTTTTATTGCTGGATGGAGTGACTTGATCTGGTCGCAGAGAGCCATTCTTCGTCGGGTGCCACTGACAGGCGAGCTCGGGATACTGGCTGGCGAAATCGTTTTCGCCAGGGATGACTTTTTTGCCGGTGCAGACAGGACAGCCTGTGCCGTGGTTGCGGCTGGAGATATCGGCCTGCCATTCGTGGCCGTGTTCGCAGATCCACCACACCTTGCGGCGACTGCCAGCGAGCACATCGCGCGGTGTCAGATCGCCATTTTTCGTCGGATGCCACTGGCGGGCGAGCTCGGGATTGATCGTCGCCAGATCGTTCACGCCAGCGAGCACCATGCGATTGGCGCAAACCGGACAGCCGGAACCGCTGACGCGAGATTTTATCTGCGCCTGCCATTCGTGGCCGTGCTCGCAGATCCACCACACTGAGCGGTGGCTGCCAGGCAGCACGTCTGACGGCTGCAGATCGTCATTTTTTGTCGGATGCCAGGTGGCAGCGACGGCTGGGTAGCAGGTAGCGAGATCGTTCACGCCTTTTATGATACGTCGCCCGTTACGATATTTACGCCCACTGGATGGGCAGTCTGACTCCTGGGCTGGCGCTTGATCGCTGTCTTTCCCACGGATCTGAAATGTATTGGCATAGCGGATGTTTTCGGAATCTGCCTGGCGGCTGTGGTCGTTGTCCCACTCTGCAGACGGACTACCGCTTTCTGTGTGGTGGCAGATTTCCTTCACGGTTTCGCTCATGCCGGTCACCTCCTGAATATTAAAAATCGGTGTTGGTTATTTTAGCATTTCATGCTTCACATAAATATGTAGACTCATATCCATGCTATCATTTATAACTATATTATATCATACCAGTCTGAGCGAGCGTCTATTCCCCTCTATAAAATGGACGTCATGATTTTGTAAATTGTACAACCAGCATTCGCCATCTCTTTTCTTCAGTTTACCATTTGTCGCCAGTCGCCGGAAAAAAAGATCGACGCAAACGCCGTCAAATTTGACAACGCTTGCGTCGTGGATTTTCTTCATTTATTTTCTGTGCGGTTGTATTCAGCGATGGCGTCCTCGTATTTCAGAGATTCAAGATCAACCTCTCCGCTGCCGAATGGGCCAATATAGTCGCCGTATTCGTGGAGTCCGTCGTAGGCGCTGCGCGGCAGCTGGCTGTAGGAATAGGTGGTGGTCCATTCTGCCGGAT
>PPYE01338779.1_pt1 | contig 13435 bp, 8 predicted proteins | sample 1559881 | NCBI WGS metagenome assembly PPYE01 (sample SAMN08240022, study PRJNA423297) | Human gut metagenome, whole genome shotgun sequencing project.
GGAGAGTCATTTTCAATACTTGGGTCTGAAATCAGACGGAGGTAAGAAGAAGCCATTTCACTATCATATTCCTCCTTTCCATCGGGAGAACCAGCTAGAGCCATCATAGCAAAATGCATAGGAACCAGTTTACCTTTTCCATCCGGATGACGACCGGACATGGAAAGAGGGAAGTTCAGCTTATTGCAATAGAAACGCATGGTCAACAGTACATTTTTCACTGTTTCATGAGCTAACTCGGAAACAGCAAATTCCGTCCGGCTGAAAAGATAAATCATATTGGTTGCTCCATCGAGTCCGCCCACAGCATAAGCCGGATAGTTATTTCGATGATGGAAAGCACCTCCGTCTACTTTAAACGAACCGGATAATCCCAATGCAGGACGGCAACCAAAATCAATCCAACGGGAGAAAGACCGGAGATATTGTAGTTTTTCCGGTGTATCTTCCATCATTAAAATGCTGGCAATGCGTCCTGTGGTCTGTGTATTGAAAGAGTCCATATCAATTCCATTAACTTCCGGTTTAGGGTATACTTCGTTAGTAATCGCATACCAACGTAACGTACGTTCGGCTTCCTGAAGTTTCCCGGTTTCCCTAAGCACATCTTTCATCAGAAAATATGCCAGGTACAGACCGCGAACACTATAGCCATAATGATGGATATTTCCCCAACAACTACCATAAGCTACCCCCTGATCGGTTATGTGATCGTACATTGCTAAGAACTTCTTCTTCATTTCTTCCCGAATCACCGGATTTGCCGCATTATTATATGCAACGGCAATTCTTTTCATCAGGTCGAAATAAGCACGCATTTCCACTCCCATTTTAGTCAGCATATCTTTATCCCAGTTTGGTATGATCCGTTCATAAGCTTCTGAAGCACGTACCATGTAAATAGGTACTCCCGATACTTGGCCGTTCTTGTAAGTTATCTGATAGAAATCATATTTCTTGCGGATGGTTTCTACTTCTTTATCAGTCGTTTTTCCTTTCGTGTAGATCATATCACGAAAACGCTTTTCCAACAGTTGCATTTCTGCTCTTTGCTTATCGTCTACAGGAGTCAATTCAATATCCGGTTTCAAAAGCGAGTGTTGATAGACAACCAGCCAATGGTTGGTGGTCCCGGCATTGACAAAAGGAACTTGCAGATCGGCCGTCTGTTGACGTGCATCAACTTTAGTAGCCGTAATCAAATGATCGATGAAAAGGCTTCCTTTTGAATTTGGAGCAATAATCCGGAGTTCATTCATGCCTTCTTCCGGTGTGCCTTGCATATCACGTTCATAGCAAACCCATGCGGCACGCCAACCACTGAAATTAATACCAAAAGGGAAAGATGTGCATCGTTTGCCGTCTTTCAGAAACTGAAACTCAATGGTCTCATCTTGGGGAACTTCATTATAAACCCACACAATAAAAGCCGAAAGATATAAATCCTTGCCGGTCGGATCTTTCTTCTCAAACTTCAGGTCTTTCTTGAGTTCCAATATACCACCCGGTTCAAATGTCCATTCCAACGAATGTTTTCCATCTTTATAATGCAGATCAGATACCGACAGGCGGGAATGGGTAGCGGTGATACAATCCGGTATTTGCGGTTCTTCAAAAGAAAACATCCGTTCATCTGTTACAACTTGTGCATGAAGGAATGCTGAACACAAAAGAGAAAACAGAGTTGTCACTCCAAATTTAGTAAAAGGTTGTTTCATCATGGAAATATAGTCTTATTAGGTTTTCAGTATATAAGTCAAAGTATAGTCGCTTTAAAATCTGTAAAGAGTACGTGATTCTGCAAAAGACGTAAACCGAAGTATCCGTCACCTTCACTACCCGCAAGGGTATAGCGGAACAACTCTTCATCATTCACAGAATAAGTTGTGATTCCCTTTTCCACTCGAATCCGAATCTCATACCATTGATTGGGGACGAGTAAATGAGAGGCATCGGTATATTCTTTCAATAAAGGTTTCACCTTGTCATCTGCCACTCCATAATATTCTCCTTTGTATCGACGGAAACGGGTCGTTGAGTTATCATTTCCTCCGTATCCAACGTAGAAAAGGTTTAATGTGTTATAGTTTTTAAAGATGCCGTCACGCCACTGACTACGGGCAAAAAGATCATCAGGGTATTTAGGATCATTGGCAGCCCAGAAGCAGTTCAGATCACTCAAGCGGTCATACTTTCCACCTTGCATCACCATACAAATACGATAACTTATTTCATAATCGCCCGTCAATCGTTGCCGATACCACATAGTCAGTCCGTCCGGAACTATCAATTCTAATGTATCTGCACTTTCTATTATTTGCAAAGCATGGGATGCATCTTCTATTTTCCATTGCTGCACAAAAGAAGCTTTGTGCTGTGCCAAAAGCACCACACTATTTAAGAGAAAAAAAGTAATCAAACTGTAGCCTATAAAAAATCGCTTCGTCATTACGGTATTAGTTTAAAGATTATTCTTCCGAATACAAAGAAACCCCTCTTTTCGAAAAAAGAGGGGTTCAAATTGTACAAAATAACTCAAATAACGTATTGACTGATAATTTGCATTACCAATATCTTATAGTTTTTTCATCAACAAAGTTCTCATACCATTTCTGGTTTGAAACACCCTTACTATCTACCCATTTAGTAAAATCAGGATATGCTTCTCTAAATGGTACACGTTCATAAGCATGACGTGTGCCAACCGGAAGTTTAACTCCCCAAGTGGAACCTTTGGTATTTGAATAATAAACATTTGCATCCAGTGTAGTGTCACCCGCAACCAATGCTTCATATTCTGCTTTGTAAGCAGAAGTCGGTGCATAACCCCTCATGTGTATTTCTTTACCACCGTTCACCTTAATAAAGAAATTCTGTCTATTAGTATCTAAAATCAACTCTCTAAATGCTGCAAGCTGAGCATCTCTTTCAGCTCCAGTTAATCCTTCTTTACCAATCAGTCTAACTTCAGCACGCAACATAGGTAGTCCTTCTCTTACTTTTCCTTGTGTTACCTGAAACATATCCTGATTATTATCCATCAAAGAAGTTAAACCATCCAGTGTAATAACAGTTCCTTCCGCTTGTGCTTTATCCACTGTCAATATTGCGAAACGCGGTTCTTTGCGAGTATCATTACTCCAATTCCAATTTTTATTTTCAACTTTCACTATATTTTTTGTAGAAAGTTCCTCTTTAGCTAAGTCTGTCATTGTTCCCTGACCACCTTTTAGTATAAGGCTTGCAGTAATCCGATCAACATACTCGCTTTTCAAACCATCCAGTACAACACCTAACACAGTCGGGTATATACCACCTACAGCACGAACATCCAAAGTCAACAACAATTCTTCTTTACCTCCTACAGTCTCCATCATCTGTTGACTATGACATTCAGTCACCTTCAAGTCATACTCGAATACAACATCGTTGAAATCTTCATCATACCATGAATCCAGTTGAATAGGCCAACCATCTTCGAACATCACCACACCTGTGTTATGATAGAAAAGATAGCCTTGGTCCGTTTCATTTGTCGGCTGCACTGCATCTTCAGGAAGCGCAAGAGTTACCGATGCCAGACGGTTTGTTTCAAAATTGAAACCAGTACTCTGATCTACACCACGACTAACAGGAGACAAAGCAAATTCTTTTGTAGCCTCTGTTCCCGAAACTGTATTGTATTTCATATACACTTTCTCGCAAGCAGCAGGAACATTCAACGTAAGAGTACGGGAATCTTTCACTAATACATCTCCCACAAGCAGACTCGCTTCAGAACCACTTTTATCGGAATATACATTCACAAGTGTAGAAGCATTTACCGGGTCAACAGTTCCCGAACCATCGTTACCTTTTTCCAACTCATTATCAGAGCAGGAAGTAGTAACCAACATTGTCCCCATAAGGACATACATCAAACTTTTAATTTTCATCTTAATTTAATTTTTAAATTTATTGTTTGTTTTTGTTTCGCATGAGAACCTGGCTTATCACACTTATTTTCAGGCTCCATTTGTTAACTTATCAAAAATATATTTAACGCCTAATAGCTTTTTGCTTGCCTTTATTTGTAATTTCAATCCTTTCCATCGAGAATAATCACAAGAGCTAAAATAGGGCTCAAAAAGCCTGTTCATGAACAATGGATAATATATACAAGTTATTTCGTATATTTGCATTAGACAGAACATTCAATACAACAAATATAGAACTTTTATTCCGAATATACAAGTTCTATATATAAATATATCAAGGGAAATGGATCAAGTACTGTATGGTATAGATTACATAGAATATTATTTCTATTGGATATATTACAAGTTTATTGGCTATCCTTTAATCATAAGAATATGCTCAATTGCTGTAATGTTTTGTATTATTGCGTACTTATTTCTCCTATTCCATATTATATATGGTATATTTAAAAGGCGAAAAGAGAAGCGGAAATACAATAAAGCATTTGATAAGTATTATGAAGAAATGAAATCTATCTCACTAGATTCCAACACATTGAGTGAAGAAGAGATAGCTGACAGATTAGAATATGATACGAAAAAGCGCCCGAAACCTAACGAGTTACGCATTATCACTCAACTATTAACAGAAATCAAGAGTGTGCATGAAGATGAGATCAATGAACTAAACTATCAAACGATTCAAACCGTATTCCAAATCACACGTTTCCTTGAACGCGAACTTCAATTCGGTTCCAAAAGATCAAAGATACAAGCTCTGAAACTTATTCAGTCCATCAATGGCTATGCCTCTGAAGCGGTATTGGTGCGTTTCCTCTATCATCGTGAACTAGAACTAAGAAACTCGGCACGCTATACTTATATGTGGTTAAGCCAGGGTGACCCGTTCCGCTTCTTCGACGAAGACATCGGCATGAAGTTAAGGCAATGGGACATGATGGAGTTACACGCTATCTTGGAGCACCGTAAGAAAGTGGGATATAACACACCCACCTTTATTAAATGGGTGAATACTTCAGCTGAAGAAAACGTTAAGATATTCTTTATCAACGAAATCCGGCTATATAATGAAACCGAAAGTGCCCCAATTCTCGCGAAGCAACTCAATGCCCGTTCTGTGGAAATACGAGGTGAAGCGATCAAGACTTTAGGTAAACTAAAATACAAAGAGGTTGAACCTAAGCTGATTGAAATGTATAATGTACAACCGGAAGAAGTCAAACGACAAATCATTTCGGCTATTGCGGATCTAAAGACCGATAAGGCTTTAGGATTTCTTTACAATGCTTATGATGAAGCAGATAACTGGGGAACCAAGAGAGTCATACTCAAAGCCCTCTATGAGTATAGTGCAATGGGAAGGAAAACATTCGATCAATTGGAAAGAAAAGCAGATTCCCACACAGCTATATTGTTTGCCCACACCAAGCATCCGTTAATCAACCAGTTAAACTAGAGAACATGAGAGATATAATATTTACATTCTTCAATTATTTCGTATTCTTTTATACGAGCATGCTGGCGATATTCTTCGTCACATTCGCCTTCCTCTCTTTCATTTCTCTAAAACGGAGAAAGGATTACTATGTGGAAAGCTATATGCGGAAAACAATCAAGGAATCCCCCTATACACCGGGCATTTCGGTAATTGCTCCTGCCTTCAATGAAGAAAAGACAATCATTGATAATGTGAACTCCATGCTTGCATTGGAATATCCGCTTTTCGAGGTGGTTATTGTAAATGATGGAAGTACGGACAGTACATTGGAAAAGATGACCGAATATTATGAACTGGTAGAAGTGCCCTATGCTTATATCGAGCGAATCAAAACCAGACCGTTCCGAAGACTCCTCAAATCCTCCAACCCGAAATACAGCCGACTCATCGTTGTAGACAAAGAAAATGGAGGAACTAAAGCGGATGCATCCAATGCGGGTATCAACGTTGCTTCTCATCCTTATTTTATCTGCACGGATGTGGATTGCATTTTGGAAAAGTATGCTCTTTATCGTTGTATCTCGCCCATTATATCTTCAGAAAAACAAGTAATTGCAGTCAGCGGAACGATGTTGATGGCTAACGGATGCGTCGTGAAAGACGGACAAATCATAGACGTTAGAACTCCCCGTACACCGATTCCACTTTTCCAGAATCTGGAATATCATCGAGCTCGTCGGTTTGATAGTATTTATCTATCTGGCCTTTACAGGAGCAGTCAACTGGAACACGGCATGGATGATTTACCTGACGATCTATACGTTCTGCCAGTTCCTTTCCATCGTTGTTATTACCTACGACTACTATGTCGGGATGCTATATAAAAGAGGATATGAATACCTGTGGATTATCATTGCGTCCATATTAGAGCCTATCTTCTATCATCCCATCATCACTTTCTGTTCATTGAGAGGATACCTCAGTTATCTGACCAATAGAGACTTCAAGTGGAAGAACATGGAACGTAAGGGATTCAAGCAGAAAGAAGAAAGTGCAGACGGTACTGATATAACGGCAATGAAGCCCGAACCTGCTACGATTTAAACAAGAAAGAAAGATTAAAGACAAGATAGAATGAACAGAGAATTTCTCCATAAGATCACCATATTAGGTTGTCTGTTTTTACTGATAACCTCTTCCTCCGGGACCGACAACGGATTCCAGACACCGGAGCAATATGCCCAGATTGTACAGGAGCATTTTGCGAACGAGGAATGGGAAGCAGGGAAAGAGCTGTTGGAGGAGGGCCTTCAGAAATACCCGAATGTTTCTGACCTTGAATGGCTCATGGGAAAATACTGGTTCCACGAAAAGAACTATGACCAGTCGCGTTATCATCTTGTCAAAGCGATAGATGACAATTACAACAACGTCAATGCCAAACATCTGCTGGTAGATGTAGAAGATATCACCGAGAATTATTCCAGTGCTATTTGTTACGTTAATGAGTTGCTGGAAGTGAATCCGTATTGGAGAGGTTTATGGCGAAGAAAGATTGAACTGTACCGCAAGCAGAACAACGATGTGGAAGCAGATCGTCTGTTGAAACGAATCAATCAGATTTACCCGAACGATACGATTCTAAGGAAGGATTATATCTACAGCATGGAGGTAGGCTACCAGCAAATGAAAAAAGGTGGTAACCGAAAAGAGGCTATCGAAAAGCTGACGGAGCTCATCAAAGTATCTCCTCAAAACGAAGAATATTATCTGGACATCATTAACCTGCATTTACAGGAAGGAAACCGGGAAGCTGCTCTAGGCTGGTCATCCAACGGTTTGGCTGCCATACCGGGAAGCGGTGCGCTTATCGTCAAAAGGGCGAGTATCCTTAGTGAATTGGCACGTTATCCGGAAGCTCTGGTGTTTATACGCGAGCAAATGCGAAGAAACAACAGCCCTGCCATACGGCGTATGTATAACGACCTGTTAATGGAGGCTGCCCGAGCAGAGAAGCAGCGGGATCCTTATGTATTATATGGCATGGCCTACGAAGGAGGTAATAAGAACAAGGAAGCATTAGACTACCTGCTGAACACTTCCGTCACCCGGGGATATACCGATGACGCACTCTTCTATATCAGAGAAGCTAAAAAACAATATGGCAACAATGATAAAGGAATTCTTTATAAAGAATATATGCTTTATCGCCAGATGAATGAGGATGATCTTGCCTATTCAACGCTGAAAAAGATGTATGAGATGTATCCTGATGATTATGATATTACGCTTGCCATGAGCGCACAACACATGAAGAAAGCTGAAAAACTGATGGAACTTGGTCTGTACGCAGAAGCATTGCCGCACGTATTGTTCGTTTCTCAAAAACATGTAGACGACAATGAAGTGAACGGTGCCGCATGGGAAAAAGCCTTGAGTTGCTATATCAATATGAAACGTTACAATGAAGCACTTGCAACATTGGACACCATCACTCTTCACTTCCCTGATTACGAAAACGGCACGTTGAAAAGGGCATTTATTCTCGATAAAATGGATAAAACCGAAGAGGCTTTGCAACTGTATCTATCTGCCATCGAGCAGAGTGATGAAGATATGCGCATTTTCTATGTTATCGGGTACGAGGAACTAGCAGTGCCGTACATCAAGAAATGTATGGAAGCCGGAGCTACGAAGAAAGCATACGAGGAATCTGTTAAGCTAATTAGCCTGAATCCATCAAGCGATCTCGGATTACGGTATGCCATCAATTCGTCCGGTTTACTCGGAAAATACGATGAATTCGAGAAATATACAGCACAAGGAATCAATTATTATCCTGAAGAACCATTCTATCAGGCTAAAAGAGCTACCGTGCTTGAACGTGACAAGAGATACGAAGCTTCTTTGGAATTCCTGAAGCCGATACTCAACAAATACCCGAGCAACAAAGAGATTATAGGCGCATTCTCACAGAGCAGTGAATACCGTGCCCTGCAACTGACAAAGGCCAAAGAACCGGAAAAGGCTCTCGCTGTTCTTGATACAGCTTTGCTTTATGACAGTCAGAACAAATCATTGAAGTACACTAAGGGAGTGGTATATGAAGCCAACCGTCAAGCGGATTCAGCCTATTATTACCAAAAGTACTACGAGCCATCCATCATGGAATATCGCTCTTTCCAACGACATTTATCGGGCCTTAGAAGCATGATGCTCAAGAATGAGATTGCTTTGACCTATCTCCGTGCACGCTACGGAGAAGAAGATATCATTACCTCTGTTGCAACAGCCGAATATACCCGAAAAGGCCAGAAGAACAGCTATACAGGACGTCTCAACTATGCAGGGCGAAGTGGCTCGGCAAGCGACAGCATGGAAGCGGAAGAGCAGACACCGGGAGGAGTCGGCATTCAGGTACAAGGTGAGTGGACGCATCACTTCTCACCGAAGTGGAGCCTCACGGCCAATGCAGCCTTTGCGACCAAATACTTCCCGGACATAACGGCTGATGTCGCTTTACGGCATTATCTCAAGAATGATTGGGAAATAGGTGCGCATGTGGGTTATAGACGGGTAGCCGCCTACACAAAGCGTTATGAATGGAACGATGAATTCTTTGCAGGTGGCACCGGAGACAATGGCTATCTGTTTACGGGTTGGAATGAGTCAAAGACTAACCTACTCACTGTAGGCGGAGAATTAGCCAAGACCATTGAAGTGGTTCGTCTCAACACGAAGATCGATATGCACTTCTTCAACTCTAACTTCTATTACAATGCGCAGATTGGCGCCAAATACTTCCCGGCGAGCGATACAAAGACAAATATCAACGCCATGGCAAGCATCGGATCGGCACCGGAAACGGCCGTACTGGACTATGCGCTGCCCGGCTCTTTCTCTCACACCAATACCATGGTGGGATTGGGAGGTCAGTATATGGTCAGTCCCAACATTACCATAGGCTTGATGGGCACTTGGAACACCTATTATAACCAAACCAATACGGTGCGAGGGACAAGTCCGTCCAACCAGATAGAATCCATATCGACACGCTATAAAAACTTATATAACATCTATGCACAAGTTTATATTTCATTCTGATACGCTTGGCCCTGTATTGGCAGGAATGATATGTATTTGCTGCCTTTTATCCGGCTGCCGTATGCAGGCACGCACGGAGATGTTCCCATCTAAAGAAGGGTATCTCGTCACCATTGGTGAGGATCCGACCGACAGAGACACCCGGTGGGCGAAATACCTGTACGAACATCTCAAGAAGCGTGCAAACGACGATGAAATAGTAGCTTTTGGCGTTTCCGAAATGGACATGTGGCGCATCATCATACAGATAGACCCAACATTGCAGAGAGGATTCAAAGTAGCCTGCAAAGGCTCTGATATCAGACTGACCGCAAGTGACGACAAACAAATGTTATGGCTGCAATACCAACTGATAAAGAAGATCAGCAAAGAAGACCCGCGTATAGACGGTTCGGATCTTCCTCCCGCCCTTATCAATCTCAACGATACTTGCGGAGCTTTTGCATTTGACTATCAAAGTATTTATTCTCCATACGGCCTGAACGCCGATCATACAGGCGTTATCGGCCTGAACAACTTTGATGACAGCTGGGGAATATGGGGACACAACCTGCGAAAAGTCTTGGGAAAAGATGCAGAGAAAGTATATGCCACCATTCACGGGAAGACAGATGACTCACAACTGTGTTTCTCTTCCGAGGATATGTATCGCCAGATAGAAAGTTACATCGTAGATAACTTCGGTGAAAAGGGGAATTTCCGTTTTGTAATCGCACCGGATGATACTCCGTACGCCTGTACGTGTGCCACCTGCACCGCATTGGGAAATACAGAGAAGAACGCAACTCCCGCCGTTACGGAACTGATCCTCCGCCTGTCGCAGCGTTTTCCCAAACACACGTTCTTTACGACTTCCTACCTGACTACGCAACAAGTCACAGACAAGCAGCTCCCGCCTAACGTCGGGGTAATTGTCAGCGCTATCGACTACCCGCTCCGCCGGACAGACGGCAAGGACGAGCAAGACAAGAAATTTGCGGAACAACTCGACAACTGGAAGAAAGTAACGAACAACATCTATATATGGGACTATATCAACAACTTCGACGACTACCTCACTCCTTTCCCCATATTAAAGATAGCCCAGCAAAGACTCCAACTTTTCAAACAACACGGAGCCAGCGGCATATTTTTCAACGGAAGCGGTTACAGCTATTCTTCCTTCGATGAAATGAGGACTTTTGTATTATCAGCCCTTCTTATCAACCCGGAGCTTCCGGTTGATGAGTTAATTAAAAGCTATTTCAATCAGGAATACCCGGTATCCAAAAAATGGCTGTACGATTACTACACAGAGCTAGAAAACAACGCCCAATCCGGAAAGCGGCTCGGACTTTACGCCGGTATCAGAGAATCGGAAAAAGGATTCCTCTATCCGGAGAAGTTTATCAAATTCTATGATGAAATGGGAGATTTTGTATCCGAAGCAAAAGGGAAAGAGCGCAAAAAGCTGCACGAGCTCCAGACCGCCTTGTCTTTCACGCGCATGGAATTAGCACGTGACCACAGTTTCGACGCTTACGGATATGCCAAGCGGAATGGAAAGGATATTCAACCGCTTCCCCAAGCTCGTAAATGGGTCACCCAGCTCAAAGAGCATCAAGCATTTGCCGGAATGGGATATTATAATGAGTCAGCTTATGAGATTGACTATTATATAAAGGAATGGGAACAATATATACTTGCTTCCGACATAAAGAAAAGTTTGTTTCTGGGAATGCATCCTTCCGCAACCCCTAAACTAAATAAAAATGATTCAAAGAAACTGACCGATGGCACTCACGGTTTACCCGGAGACTATCATTGCGGTTGGGTTATCATTCCGGGAGAAGAATGTACCATCAACCTGCCGGTTAAAGGACTCAATGCATCAGGAACATTCTATATCAGTTTTTTGAATCTTCCCCGCCATCGCATCTATGCTCCACAGCAAGTTCAACTGTTGAAAGACGGAGTAGCCTATAAAACAATAGACTTAAAACCGGAAGACTCCCCAGAAAAAGGAGAAATGATGAAAGCCACCGTTCCGGCAGACTTGAACGGAACAGAACAATTAAGCATAAAAATCAGTTGTTTAAAGAAGCCGGGAACGCAAATGGGTATCGATGAAATTGCATTCATCCCTTAAATGCTGAAAAAGTGATATAACAAAAATAAATGGCAACAATGAATAAATCTATATTCTATATTTTACTACTGACGGCACTTCCGCTCTACTTTACAGGGTGCAGAAAGGAAGTACGTCCCACCAGCATGACGATAAAAGATTCCGTCAGACACTATTACCCTATCAAGCAAGGTCAGCAACTCGATATCATGTTTACCATCACCAACACGGGAGACGCTCCGTTAATCATTTCAGAAATGCAACCTTCCTGTGGCTGTATCATTCTGGATAAAAGTTCGCATATCATCATTCCCGAAGACGGTATCAGGCAATTCAAAGCAACCTACAACAGCATCAAGAATGTAGGCGAAGTTGTTCACCGCATCCGGATTTTCGGCAATATGCTCCCAAATGGAAAAGCAGAACTAAAATTTGATGTTAACGTAGTCCCCGACGCAGATTATACACGTGATTATGAAGAACTCTATCAGGATTTCAACACTAAAAACGGCATTGTCAGGGAAATGGTAGACGGAAAAGAATCCGAACTAGGATATTATGTAGGAGAACCCTAATAATAAGTATTAAGTATCAAGTATTAAGTATTAAATGACTGGCTAATACTTGATACTTAATACTTGATATTGATACTTATCTCTACGGATGTATTTCTTTGAATGCGGCATTTTCTTCTTTCACATTCTGAATAGTCTGTTTTAACTCCCCAATCGGCAAGTCATATCCATACCAGCCTGTATAGCAATCCACCACATACCATTTCCCGTCAGCCTGCAATTCGAACTCTAGTGAAAGGGAACGTCTTTTCGGTTTCGCCGTCATCTGCCAATAAAGTAATCGGGGTCTTTAATGGGAACTTGACACGAGTATACTGGAAGGCTGCACTGGAAGTAAATTTATCCAGAAATGATTTGAAATCTTCACCGTCTTGCGTAGTCAGTTCACTATCGGCTTTTGCCTTGGAACTATTACCGCAGGAGATAAACGAAACACCGGCGAACAGCAGCATAGCCAGCAAGCAGCATACAAACTTTTTAGCTCTCATAACACTATACAAATTAAGAGTTTAATTGACGGCGCAAAGATAATGACAAGTTTGGCATCTTGGTTATTTTAAGAACTAAATATTTGCGTCTATATAATCAATTTCCCGAATCTATGTATGTTTCAGATATTCATAACCGAAGCGACAGTACAGACACTTTCGCTTATCACAATACTCTTTTTGCAACTGTATCAATGCCTGACTATCCGCCGCACTGACAACCGGAAGCCCGGCATCGCTCCACGAGCGGATAATATGATTACTCTCCGCCTTCAATTCTTCCAGAAAACGTCCGGCACGTTCACACATTCGTTCATCTGTCTTATGCAGACCGTATGTATAAAGAAAAGGAACCACTGTATTAATGATAATCAAATCCTTGGAACGCTCTCCCATCGTCTTCTCCTTTTGTGAAGACGGTCGCCCGAATAAATAATGATTTTCCCAATAGGGAGACGTACGGGCATCCAGCAAGGTTCTCACATCCGCCAGAGTTTCCGCTTCCAACAAACGTGAAAACAACTTATCCCCTTTCTGATAGAGATAAGCTAATTGCGCCAAGCGAATATGCGGAAAGTTTTCCGGACGAAGCCGTAGAAAACGCCATAACGTAGCGTCCATCCCCTGCCCGATTTCAAACTTCCGCTGCAAATAACGGAACTCCTTGCAAAGACGGAGACTATACTCGTCTTCCTGTTCCTTTTTCAGAAACGTTTCTTCCAACAATCCCGCCAAACCATAGAAAA
>PPYE01759308.1_pt1 | contig 13435 bp, 9 predicted proteins | sample 1559881 | NCBI WGS metagenome assembly PPYE01 (sample SAMN08240022, study PRJNA423297) | Human gut metagenome, whole genome shotgun sequencing project.
GTTATCATTGTGTGGTACCAATGAAAAGCTGTTCATTTTAAGATGTCCCTTGCTCTCGAAAAATTCAAGGTACATTCTTCGTAATTCGTTTTCACCGTAAAATTTCTTCACGACTAAGTTCCTCCAAAATCTTTTGTACAGGCACTTCTCTGCCGTACATTTTTTATTTAATAAAATTGTAATTACCAGCTGTTTCCTTCTAAGAAACTATCTATATAGTTACAAATTATTTAACCTCGTGTTCTGCTGCCGTATCAGCTTCCGCCGCTGCTTTTGCATCTTTGTTTTCCCGCAGCTTTTTGCCTGCAAAAAATCCCGCCAGAGCGATTGCTGCCAAAATCACCATAATAATTGCATACTGTAAAAATGATCCTAAAAATGCCATTTCTTCTACCTGCCTTTCTGCTATGGCTGACACTTATGCACTGCAAAAATGAAAGCCGGCTCACAATTTAAATATTATAGCTCACTTATTTGTTTATCGTCAAGTATTCAACATCTTTTCTTCTAAAAGCTGTCATCTTTTATTAAAAAAAATGTCATCTTTTCCAGCAAAAACTACCATCTTTTATTCTTCCCGGATCTCAAACACCTGATTCTCATGGACGATTGGCACGATCCGGTCCGCCATCGCCTGATTGCTCAGTCTTTTGATAAAAGGCTGTATCCCGGAATAATCCTGCCACATATGCATTGGAAACACATACTCTGCATTCGTGTTCTCCAGAAAATATTCCATGCCAAGTGACTGATACATCCCAAGTTTTGGATCAAACGGCACAAATGCCAGGTTGATGTCTTTCTTTGCAAGTTTTTTAATCTGGTTCTTATAATTGACATCCATAATGCCATTGACAAGTTCCCCTGCTCCATCCCATTTCCAGTTGTTGAGATCCCCGGCATGATAAAAACTTGCCCCGTTTGTCTTCACATAAAAGGCAACGCCTGCATCCGTGGAGCGCAGCGTCTCAATCTCCAAGTCATCCACCTGATATTTTTCGCACGGACTAACGTATGTGATCAGTTCCCGGACAGACAGGTCAAACCCGTGTTTTTCCAGAAAATGAGGTGTCATCCTGCAGTCTTTTGAAAAAATATAATGTATGTTGCTGTAACGCTCTGCCCAGTGGAGCACGTCCATGTCAAAGTGATCTCTGTGCTTGTGGCTTGCAAACACATAGATTGGGGTATCCGGCTCATACTCCGGGATTTGTCCGCGGAACGTATAACCGTTTACCCGGTCTCCCGCAAACCAGTCAAAAATCAAAACTTTCTCGTCCACTTCCACTAAGAAGCAGCTGTGATGTATAAATATTACCTGCATTCCTTCATCCTTCCAATTATCTCATTTGCTTTTGTATATATTTCTGCCGGATCAAATCCAATGAGAAATATTCCATCCTCGTAAAGTACTTTTCCGTTTACCATCGTCAGTTTCACATTCTGCTTGCTGCCACTGTAAACCAGATTTTTCACAAGGTTGTTCTCCGGCTGCATATTCGGCTGTCTCAGATCGATCATGACAAGGTCTGCCTTTTTCCCGACTGCAAGACAGTCACAATCCGGCAGTCCCATCGCATATGAGCCTCCGGCGGTCGCCATATAAAGCACCTCATCCGCCGGCATGCAGGAAGCGTCCCGTTCCCTTAGTTTTGCCAGTCCTGTCACAAGAAACATCTCCCGGAACATGTCCAGACAGTTGTTGCTTGCCGGTCCATCCGTACCGATTGCAAGATTGATCCCCTCATCCAGCAGTCTTTTGACCGGGCAGATACCGGAAGCAAGCTTTGTGTTCGAACCTGGGTTCGTCACTACCGACATGTGGTGTTTTTTCAATATCTCAATATCTTTCTCCTCCAGCCAGACACAGTGATAACCGCCGCCACCATGTTCATACAGCCCCAGACTTTCTGTAAACTGCATTGGTGTCATTCCCCAGCGTGCCTTACACTCTGCCACCTCGCGCTCTGTCTCAGAATTGTGCGTCCAGACCGGTGCGTGATACTTGTCCGCAATCTTGGCAACCCCCTCAAGCAGTGGACGCGATGTTGTGTATTCTGCATGAAATCCCGGCACATAGGAAGTGAGATCACTCAGCCCGTTGATTCTTAAATAATTCTCCTCCAGCACTTCCAGACTGTCGGTAAAATTGTTCAATCCACTGGTAAAAACAGTCCGGAAACCTGTATCCACATAGGCATTGATATGATAGTCCTGCATAATGTACATATCAAAATTTGAGGTGATACCACTCGTCAGGTACTCCATAATTCCGAGGATTGCAAGCCAGTAAGTATCCTCCCCTTTCAGCCTTGCCTCGTTTGGGAACACTTTCTGCTGCAGCCATTCCTGCAGTGGAAGATCATCTGCAAAAGATCGTAAAAATGTCATCGGCGTATGCGTATGTGCATTCTTAAATCCCGGCATTAAAAGATTTCCCTTCGCATCGATCTCCCGGTCCCAGATAATGATATCATCTTCTTTGCAGACAGCAGAAGTATCTGTGCCATCCCCGATATAACAGATATGGTCTCCTCTTACCCAGAGTTCCCCCTCCGTCACCTCAAAGGTGTGATCTGCTTTCGTCAATAATATTTTTGCATGATAAAAACGAATGTTCATACCGATCCCCCACTTTTATCACTGCCTGTATCCTGCAGCAGAATGCCCGCACTTTGGACATTCGATCGTCATAAATTGCAGTGTGCGCCGGAAAAATCTATGATTTTCCCGACGATAAACACTGCTCGTTATTCTTAAATCTTACCAAATTTCACAGGATAATGCAAACCATTCCACCGTTATTATCATTCACGATTTTCTGCATGGTATCCTGTAATTTCAGCTGGCATTCATCGTCCATCATGGCAATTTTATTCCGGATTCCATCCTCCATCAGCTCACCGATCGATTTACCGAAAATATTAGTTTTCCAGACGCCCTCCTCACTCTGCTGTCCCTCCCGGATGTAACGGATCAGGTCATTCGCCTGATCTTCACTTCCCACGATTGGAGCGATTTCCGTCTCAATATTGGCACGGATCATATGAATGGATGGGGAGACTGCCTTAATTTTTACCCCAAACTTGTTTCCATGGTGGATCAGTTCCGGCTCCGCAAGTTCAATGTCCTTTAACCCCGGATTTACAACACCATATCCTTTCATCTGCACTTCCTCAAAAGCCCCTGCGACTTTCTCATAAGATTCTTTCCTCGCCGCCATCTCGCGGATCATCGAGATCAGTTCATACTCACCATGGATAGGAACTCCTGCAAGTTCACTCATATTTTCATAGTAATACGGCTCTGCAACCTCCATCTGTATTTTCACACAGCCGCAGGCGAGATCCATCTCATCCATTTTAATCTTTGAGATGCAGTCTCCCGGTTCTGACTGCTGCTGGTAAACGTCTTTCGTGCGCTCCATATGACTTAAAATATCCGATGCCTGTGCAATGATCTCACTTTTTACCGGATGATCTGCGGAGAGCATTTCCGTCCATTTCGGGATAAAAAATTCCACCCGTTCAATCGGAAATTCATACAGCACACTCTCTAAAATTTTTAAGACATCCTCTCTGCGCAGCTGCTCACAGTTGACCGGCACAACCGTTGTCTGATAGTTTTCCTCCATCTCCGACGCAAGTTTTATTGTCTCCTGCGCATAAGGTTTTGCCGAATTTAACAGGATCACAAACGGCTTTCCGATATTTTTCAGTTCCTGAACGGTTCTCTCTTCTGCATTTATGTAATTTTCCCGTGCCAGTTCTCCGATTGTTCCGTCGGTCGTCACTACAATGCCGATCGTCGCATGGTCTCTGATGACCTTCTCGGTTCCGATCGATGCTGCCTCCGCAAATGGGATTTCCTGGTCTGACCACGGTGTCTTTACCATTCTGCTTCCATTTCCTTCCATATGTCCCACTGCCCCGTCCGCCAGAAAACCGACACAGTCGATCAGTCTTACACGCAGCTTTAATGGCTCTTCTTCCGTCTTAAAATCAGAGAGCCGGATCTCCGCCGCCTGCTGTGGAATGAATTTTGGTTCCGTCGTCATAATGGTTTTTCCGGCTGCCGCCTGCGGAAGTTCATCCATGGCTCTCTCTTTTTCTGCTTCTCCTTCCATAAAAGGAAGTACCATCAACTCCATAAACCGTTTGATGAAGGTGGATTTTCCAGTGCGCACCGGACCTACGATCCCGAGGTAAATCTCCCCGTTGGTACGGTTTCTGATATCCCTGTAAATGTTATACTCTTTATTTCCGCTATAATTGTCCATAAAAAATTCCCTCCATATGTTATCACATTGTATGAAGGGAATTTTTGTTTTATTCGTATTTATTCGATCACCACATCACATGCAGTTTTTTTGGCAGACATTGAAAGTGCATCTCTGTGACATCCCCACAGTACTCTCCGTCTGCATGAAGTACCATAGGTGTTTTCAGCTTCAGATCATATTCCTTACAGTTTGTCACCTCAAACCCTCTGATCCGCAGATGATTGGCTGTCACAAGCAATGGCAGACATAAAAAAGTGCGCCATTTCGGGATTCCCCACGCCATACACACCGAAAGCTTTCCGTCCTGCGCATCTGCCCCCGGTGCCATCGGCACACCGCCGCCCTCAGCCCGGAAATTCATTGCCGCAGCGAAAATCATTTTCTTATGGTTTTTCTGTCCTTTTCCATCAAAAACTGCACCTGCATCTGTTGTCTGCATGGTAAATAACGACTGTACCGTCAGAAACAGATAGGTAAGCTTTCCGAGATGCAGCTTATTCAAAGCGTCTTTTACCTTGGACTTCAAAGCCTTCTTGCAGACTAATGCATCCAGTCCTGCCCCGGCACTGATTGCAAATAATCTCGGCTTCTCACAGCCGTTCCAGCTCACCTGCCCCAGATCCATCTCATAATCTTCCCTGCAGTTTAAAATATGCCCGATCACCTCTGTAGGCGTTCCCATGATCCCAAGTCCCCTTGCGAGGTCATTGCCGGAACCGGTCGGGATCACACCAAAGCGTACCTTCTCAAAATGCGTCATTCCGTTGATGACTTCATTTGCGGTCCCATCACCACCTACCACGACAAGTTGAATGTCATCCGCCCCACATTCACAGATGTCATGTGCCAGTGAAAAGGCATGCCCCTCATATTGGGTGACGTATGATTCGTAAGCAATGTTTTTCTTTTTTAAAACTGCTTCCGCTTCTTTCCAGATCTTTGCGCCTTTACCGCTTCTGGAATGCTCATTCACTATAAAACATAGCATATTCGCGGCTCTCCTTTCCTCTCTTCTTATCCTCATACATCCGTTCATCCGCGTCATGTACTATTTTTAAGATATCGATTCCGTTTCCCTCCGCTGTACCGGTTGCACTCGAAACCCTGAGACCGCCTTCTTCCCTGTGTCTTGCAAGTTTGTCCCTGACATTCTGGATGATCTGCTCTGCCTCCTGTTTCTCCGGATTTTCGATGAGCATGACAAATTCATCCCCACCGATACGATATGCCTTTTTCCGGCTATCTGTCTGTGCATAGATTGCACCGGACATTGTCTCGATCAGTTTATCTCCCATGCCATGTCCCATGCGGTCGTTGATCTCTTTCAGATTATTGATATCCCACAAAACCACGGCGACACGCTCCACCATCGTATAGTAATTGGCAAGCATATCTTCATATTTATTCTTATTATAAAGCCTTGTTGCAGAATCGACCTCCTTGCGGTAGGTAAGTTCCGCAATCCTGTAAGCATCCTCCCGCATGCTGCCAATGGTATGCTGGATGATCATCACGAACACAAATAGGATCAGAAGCTGCGGTAATATCCGGTAAACTATAATGACCACAACCGGCATCTTCGAAAAAGGGATCCTCGCAAATCCATCTGCCAGTTCAGACAAATACCATGTCCTGGTATGATTTCCCTGCAGCAGCAGGTTCAGATCACAGATCCCGTAATAAAATCCCACGATCATGCTGACCGGCAGCAGAAAAACTTCCAGTGCATAAGACAGCCATAATACGTTTTTCTCTTTATACTGAACTGCCACGATGAGTGGAAATACATACACCAGAACCATATGGTAACTGAACATAAGGTTCATTGCTGCTGAAATTATGCAGATGCCGGTCACAAAAAAACACTTCATACGCTCATCCGATGGATCTGCTTTAAAAAATAAGATCACAGACGCAATAAAAAAGCCAGCAGAAATTGCATACGTCACACTGAACACAATTGCATTTACTGTCGGAAAACGGCCAAACGCCAGTCCCCAGACCGCCGTCAAAACAATAAACGCTCCGACCATCTCCCTCAGGGTCTTCTTATTGATCTCAATCTCCTGCTGCGCTAATTCCTCATTATAATGTTCCCCAAAATTAGTCATCTTCTGTCCCTCATACTCTCGTAATTATCCCATACCTGTCATTATCCGGTACTTCTGATCCTTTTCTGTCCAACGATAAGTACCCTGATACCATAATCTCCACTACATATAGCAAAGTATATCACAAAACGTTATACATCTGTTAATATTTTTTATTTTTTTCTGTTTTTTAACGCTTTACGGGCTGCTGTTTACACAGACTCCGTTCCGGCAGCGTTCTTACGGTATTTTCATGGTATACTGTCTGCTGTACAGAGTGCTCCCCATCCCAATACCGGATTCGGATAAGCTGTAAAACCCGGCAGCCTGCGTGCACCGCGGATCAGGTATGCCTTCATTTTTTCTCCATATAGATAGGCATCGTTACCATCTGTAATGCCCCACTGCATCAAAAGTGCCGCACTTCCGGTCACAAACGGTGTCGCCATGGAAGTCCCGGTACGCACCTGATAGCCGCCGCCCGGTGCGCAGGACATGATCTCCACCCCCGGAGCCACAAGATCGGGCTTTACCTGATTGGTTGCCCTCGTATAACCTCTCCCGGAAAATGCAGCTGCCTGGTCAAATCTCGCATCGTATGCCCCGACAGTGATCACTTTCGTCGCTGTAGAGGGAATCGTGAGAGTTGTCTCCTCCACCGGACTTAAAAATCCCGTTCCGCTGTTTAACACATTTCCTGCCGGAAGCCACATGTCAAACGCACCGTCTGTGATCCGGATGGGAGTGAGCCTGATCTTCCAGATTCCATCGTCAATGTAACTGCCCACTGGGATAAAATCCAGATAAATTTCCTGGTAGGGATTGTACGGACTTGGTTCTCCATAATACACCAGAAGGTTTGTTTCTCCTAACTGAAATCTCTGGGTTCCCTGTATCCGCTGCAATGGTCCGATCGCAGTTCCGCCCGGATGGATCACAGAGACACCGATCTCATCCACATAATTTTTCCAGATCTGCAAATTTAAGGATGCCTCATACGCGCTCACCGCGATCTCAACCTCCTGCTCCTCATTCAGCGTCAGTTTTCCCGCTGTATGGACTGCTGCACTCCCTTCATTGCCACTGCCGATCACAATAGACGTTTTCCAGTAATTCGCCATGTCATCCAGATAGGTCTCTATCAGTGAATTCCCGGAATGGGAACCGTAATTATTGCCAAAGCTTAGGTTTAATGCAATTGGTTTTCCATACTGCCGTGCCCTTGCAATACAGAAATCCACAGCACTCATCAGTTCCGTTGTTTTCGGAAACGAAGTCTCTCTCGGCACACCAAGTTTCACAACGATCATTTCACTCTCATATGCCACGCCACGGTACCGCCCATTGGAAGCCCTGCCATTTCCTGCCGCAATGCCTGCAACATGCGTACCATGCCCGGATGCATCCCTGCTCGGGCAGATTGCGTACCGCTCCTGCTCACTCTCCTGCCTTAACGCCAGATTAATCGTCTCACGCTCGTAGACCGTGTCAAGCGTCTGATCCCACAGCACAGCAATTCTTGTCGTTCCGTCACTGTTGCAAAAATCCGGATGCGCATAGTCAATTCCGGAGTCAATGACTGCCACAAGCACCTCTTTTCCTGTCAGATTACTTGTCGGACTTGTACCCTGCCCGGTCTGCAGCGGATTGATGCAGGAACTTCTTTTTCCGTTTTCCACCGAAAAAAAAAGTCGTTTTGGTTTCTCCATATATTCAATTTCAGGCATGGATGCGACAAGCTCTACCAACGGCTGCGGAATCCTTAAAATAGCATATTCATTTGTGAGGTTATAAATTCCAATCTGAGCCTGTTCCTCCGGGAAACGCTCCGACAGCTTCTGCCGCAGTTCCTCTGTCGTTCCAAAAAATTTTACGATCACCTCCCAGCTATCATCTGCAACATCATATCCTACATCCAGATTCAGGGACTTTTCCCGTTCCTCCCGCGTGGCATCCAATGCCAGATTTAGTATATTTTCTATCTTTCCACAGTTTTCCTTCATGCGCTTTTCCGTTTTTTTCTCTATTCTATGCATGAATCCATCCCCTTAGCATAAACTAAACCAAAATAGAATGCGATCAGAATGTAAGGAAAAATATATGTGTGGAATTGCAGGTTTTTATAACGCCAAAGGAAATTATCAACAACAGAAAGAAAAATGGGCATCTGTGCTGACTTCCATGCACGAATGTCTTGCGCACCGTGGAAATGATGAGTCCGGGATCTATCTGTCAGATATGACCGGTCTCTCCCACGCGCGCTTAAGTATCCGCGACATTGTCACCGGGAAACAGCCGATTATACGCCAAAAGAACGGAAAGGAATACGCGATTGTATACAATGGCGAATTATATAACACCGAGGAACTCGCCCGTGACCTGCGGCAGTCCGGCTATGAATTTTCGACGACTACGGACACCGAAGTCATTCTTTATGCCTATATGCAGTACGGCGCCAGTTTTGTCCGGAAACTGAATGGAATTTTTGCCTTTGCCATCTGGGATGACAGCAAAAAACAACTTCTCTTATACCGTGACCGCGTAGGAATCAAACCGCTTTTTTACTCGTTTGTATCCGGACAGCTCCTGTTTGCCTCTGAGCCAAAGGCACTTTTTTGTTTTCCGGGATTCACTCCGAGGTTTTCTATGGATGGCATGCGCGAAGTTCTCGCGATCGGACCTGCCCGGACCATGGGAAATGGAATTTTTGATGATGTAAACGAAGTGCTTCCCGGACATTATCTCATTTTTTCTGAAAATACGATGTCCGATCACACTTACTGGGATCTGTTCCGCGCCCCGCATACCGATTCCTATGAACAGACAGTGGAAACTGTCTCTTTTCTTCTGCGCGATTCCGTGACCAGACAGATGGTATCCGATGTTCCGGTGTGCACGTTTTTGTCCGGCGGCATTGACTCAAGCATTGTCACCGCGATTGCCTGCCGTTACATGGAAAAACACGGTGAAACCTTAAATACTTTTTCCTTTGATTTTAAGGACAATGACATTTATTTTAAATCCAACGCCTTTCAACCGGAGCGTGATCTTCCTTATGTCAGGATCATGTTAGATCACTATCACACAAACCACACGTATCTGGAATGCGATGAAAACACGCTCTTTTCCGCACTCAGAGATGCCGTCGACGCAAAGGATTTTCCGGGTATGACAGACGTGGACTCCTCACTGCTCTACTTCTGTTCCCTTGTAAAAAAACACAATAAGGTCGCACTGACCGGTGAATGTGCCGATGAGATTTTCGGCGGATATCCGTGGTTTTACCGGGAAGATCTTTTATCCAGAGATGGCTTTCCGTGGTCCGCGGATATGTCTGTGCGAACACTGTTTCTTAAAGACTCCTTCATAAAAGATCTCGATCTTGCCGCCTACTCCCACGACCGTTACCAGACTTCTTTAAACCAGGCACCACACCTTTCAGACGAGACGGAAACCGAGCGGAAACGCTATAATATCGCTTATCTGAACATCAAATGGTTTATGCAGACACTGCTCGACCGCATGGACCGCACAAGCATGTACTCCGGTCTGGAAGCCCGTGTTCCATTTGCCGACCACCGCATCATCGAGTATGTGTTTAATGTTCCGTGGGAAATGAAATACCGGAACGGTGTCGAGAAAGCACTGCTCCGTGACGCATGTAAAGACCTGCTCCCAGAGGAGCTTTTGCACCGGAAAAAGAGCCCTTACCCGAAAACCTATCATCCCGGCTATGAGAAACTTCTGATTGCAGAAATGCAGCACATCCTTGACCAGCCGGATGCACCGGTCAAGACCTTCATCGACACAAAAAAACTCGAAACCTTCCTAGAGGCACCGACCGAATACGGAAAGCCGTGGTTCGGACAGCTCATGGCAGGACCGCAGCTGCTCGCCTACTTCATCCAGATCAACTACTGGATGCAGAAATACCACCTGAATCTGTAATTTCCGAATGAACGGAAGCGCAGCCCCGGCTGTCCGGTCTGGCAGTCTGCCGGGTTATATCATTTATGTATGCATGGAAAGGAAGCGGGGCGCAGAATGAAACTTGTTCAAATTGCTTATTTATCAATATTTCCTTTTTGACTGCTCTCATTGTTTATATTCATTCAGCAATGGACAGTCCGCACAATATGTCCGTTTCATGACACACACTCGTCTTAGGTTTCTCGTGTGTGCGTTACATGCCAGAAGATCAGCAGAGAAGCAGGGCAAAAATCACCCGGTTTTCCTTTTGATTTTTGCCCTGCAATAAACGATGCTGATTCTGGCATTTACGCACACTAGAGAAAGCTAACGAGTGTGTGTCTGAAACGGACATATTGCGTGGACTGTTCATTGATGAATGTACATAAACCAGCAGTCAAAAAAGAAACATTGATAAATCTACGCAATTTTTCACGAAAGTTTCATTCTGCGCCCCGCTTCCTTTCCATCATCTCAGTTATGAAAATCCGGCAGACTGCCAGACCGGACAGCCGGGACAATGCTTTCAGTTATTCGGAAAGTACTTTGTTCAGGATGTCTGCGAGCGGAACCATGGCGTTTTTTGCCTCCTGCACGGTGTTGGTCTGCGCCCCGACCTCGACGAGCAGTGTTTTCGGACAGTAATGCATGTTGAAACGGTATCCTTTGAGGTAGATTTTTCTTGTGTATCCCGGATAGTATTCTGCGGCGGCAAGCTGCATCTGAAATGAAAATGCCAGATTATCCGCTATGTATGGATTGTACAGATAGGCGATATCCCCCAGTTTGGTCGTTCTGCTCAATCCGTTAAAAAACATTACTTTTGCCATGTCCGTTCCATTCACATTCGTGACAAGCCTTGTGTTCTCCCCCACGCCATCCCGGTGCAGATCTATGACCACGTCAATGCCCGGGTTGTCTGCCAGTATCTGCTCTAATGCCGGTGCTGCTTTGGAATACGCCTTATCACGGATGGTATCATATTCCCCGGTGTCGTGGATGACATTGTATCCATATTGCTGCGTCAGCAATTCTGTCAGATAATCCCCAACGCCCACAACCGTAGTTGAGCGGTCTCCGGGAATAGAATCCGCATACCCTTCCAGTGAATGGGTATGATAAATTAAGATTTGTGGCGTACTCGCATCATGTGCGATTTTCATATTTTTTCCGGTGAGTGCTGCCACATTTAACTGATCACTTTTTACAGTTGTAGTACTGTCCACCTGATAAAAATTCTGCACAAGATAATCAAAATCGTTTAATTTATCCAGAGAATATTCGACTGCTTTCTGTGTTGCTGCTATGGGCGGTGCAACTGTGAGAGATGTCTGCTCTGCGGAGTTGGATGTTTCCTGCGAGGTGTCCGGGTTCTGTGCATTTGCAGCTGCCTGTGAATTGTCGGTGCTCTGCGCGTTATCTGCCGGCTGTGAACTGTCTGTATTCTGTGCATTATCTGTGCCCCCATTGTTTTGCATCACAACCTGTCCGTTCTCATCCACGTAGTTCTCGTCCAACGCTTCCATCGCAAGGATCATCTCATAGGAAAGCGTGCTCTCTGCATCAGTTTCATAAGATTGTATCTGAACCGTATAATCTGCAATTGGAAATAATATTTTCTCCACTTTGGCAAGAAAATGGTTACCGTTTTCCTTCTCTTCATAGTGAAGTCCCGGTGCCAGCACATCCACCACTGCCGTCCCTGCCATTTTTACTGCTGCTTTTTTCCCGATACTCCAAAGCTCCTGCCGCTGTACAAAAAATGTTACAAGTGCTGTAACTACCAGCATTCCCATCAGATATTTTCCATATTTATTTTTCAATCTTTTTTTTTGATAACTTCTATAACCATGAAAATACATAATACAACTTATGCCAGTTTCCATTCATTATGCAAAAATGTTGTGATCGATCAAAGCGATATTTAACCCCTCTGATATAGTAAAACTTAATCTTTTGACAGATTCATCAATATCTTTTGGTGTCACAAACATGGTGTTCAGATTCGGAGACAACAGCTCCCGGATCAATTCATATTTCTCTGTCTCATTGAGTTCTCCAAGAGTGTTGCCAAGCGTCTTAAGTTCGCTGCTCTGATTCATCGCCGTGATCAGATTAAACATCGTATCATTTACTATAGTGGCAGCGTCAACGACCGTTGGAACCCCGATTGCAATAACTGGAACACCAATGCTTTTCTCATTTAACCCGTGTCTGTGATTGCCGACACCGCTTCCCGGATTGATCCCGGTGTCCGTCACCTGAATGGTCCGGTTGAGACGCTTGGTATTTCTTGCTGCAAGCGCATCAATTGCGATCACAACATCCGGTTTTGTCTCCTTCACAATTCCATTCACGATCTCCATAGATTCCATGCCTGTCTGTGCCATCACACCAGGAACAATACTGCTCACGCGATTGACATGCTCTTTTCCAAACGCATATTTTCCGTATTCATTGATAATATGTCTCGTAATGTAGAGATTATCCACCACTCTTGGTCCCAATGCATCCGGCGTTACTGCCCGGTTTCCAAGCCCGACGATCAGTACGGAGACATCCTCTTTTTTTACGCTGATCAACTGCTTTAACACTTTGGCAAGCTGTTCCGAGATCTCTCTGTGATAATCTTCGTCCTCCTCATCCATATTCGATGCCTCGATCGTGATATAAGTACCTTTGGGTTTCTCCATGGCTTTTGCACCATTCTCCGTCTCGATCACCACTGTGCTGATGGTCAGATTTTTACTGACATGCTCCTCCGAAAAACGGACGCCTTTCAGTTCCACTTTATCTTCCTGCATTTTTTCCTGCGTCTCTAATGCAAGGTCTGTTCTGATCTGGTACATATGCGCTTCTCCTCTTTCAATTGTTCAATCTGCTCTTTCATGAGTTCCCGCTCATTTTACTTAGTATGTCCTTTCCCTGATAATTTATCCGCAGCTTTTAGTGAATCTGCATTCACATTCAGATGGATCCGAAATTCTGGAAAAAACTTTTCTAAAACATTTCAAAAAATTTGCAAAAAATGTCATTTTATATATTGACAGCATGATAGAAATATCCTATACTACTCTAGTATGTTTACATTGAA